>Ga0268359_11691_pt1 | contig 59049 bp, 58 predicted proteins | sample BioMet11_FD_194416 | JGI IMG/M metagenome (GOLD analysis project Ga0268359, IMG submission 194416) | Sewage microbial communities from Oakland, California, United States - Biofuel 11 (PacBio Assembly) | ecosystem: Engineered > Wastewater > Sewage > Unclassified | place: USA: California | collected...
AAATAAAGGCGAGATAGCTTTCCGATTAGGTACATGGTGCAGATAACAATCAAAATACCATTTCATTTTATTTTTATTGGAACCGTATGTATCAATCCCGTTTTCTTCAAAAGAAGGAAGTGAATGGGTCATATCAAGGCTGGGGTATATTAAAATTTGATGTGTGATGGGAATACGTGAATCCTCCTGCAGATGAGAACTGACAACCGCTGCCAAATAGCCGCCGGCACTGTCCCCTGCCAAGGTGATATCCGGCAGATACGGAATATGAAGCTCATCTAACTTGGCCAGCGTTCGTTTGGCAGTTGCTAAGGCATCTACTTCAGCAGCAGGGTACGGATTTTCCGGGGCTAAACGGTATTCAGGTGCTACGACGATATGATTGGTAGCTTTGGCAATACGCCGTAAAATAGGATCATATACCATGATAGAATCAATAACAAAACCACCGCCATGATAATAAATCAGTACCGCAGCGGCACCGTACCTGCTGTTGGCCGGTAAATACGGACGGGTACGTCATATTCTCCGCATTGGCTTAAAACGGCATCTGTAACGGCGGCCATTTTTACCTTTGGCAATTCCTGTGAAAAGGCAAGGCGCAGAGAAGCTTCCCGCATACTTGCCGGAGTCATGACGAAATGCGTAGCAGCAGCTTCTTGTACATTCCTTTTTATAAAAGCTTCTAATTCTGGTTTTAGCTGATAGTGTTCCATTAGTACACCTCACATAATGTAGTCTTTTATCATTTTAGCACAATAAAGACTAAAACAGAATACTTTTCTTGTCATTGCCTTATTTTTCCATTATAATAAATAGAAGTAAAAAAGAGGGGGATGTTCATTGGAAGAAATACTCATTCAAGATGTTTGGATGGTAGCGCAGGTTGTGTTAATTGATTTGGCTCTTGGCGGTGATAATTCTATCGTTATCGGCATGGCTGCTAAAAATCTGTCGCCGCAGCTGCAAAAAAAAGCAATATTATACGGTACAGCGGGAGCTATTATACTACGTTTTTTGATGGCACTGCTCGTTGTATGGCTATTGCAGATCCCCTATTTGAAAACGGTAGGCGGTATCTTGTTAGTTCTCATTGGTGTTAAACTGATTGGCAATCAGGACCAAAAAGAAAATTTGAGTGTAAAAAGTAAAGATACATTAATGGGAGCTGTAGAAACAATCGTGGTTGCCGATGCATTGATGAGTCTTGACAATGTGCTGGGAATTGTGGGTGCCACGGGTGGGCACATGGGACTTCTGGTATTTGGCATGCTGATCTCAGTGCCAATCATTATTTTCGGAAGTACGATGGTTATTAAAATCATGACACGGTTTCCCAGCCTGATATACATTGGCGGTGTCATTCTCGGCTGGGCTGCCGGTGGTATGTTGGCAACAGATGCATCGCTGCCTTTTGCTGACGGCAATGGTACCGTAATCAAAATTTGTTTGACTGTGCTTACCTTATCCGGGGGCTTCGCTTGGAAGCACTGGCATAAATAGGATATAATATGCACAAAGCGTCCCGTAAGCAGGGACGCTTTTATTAAAATTATTGCTTGACATTTTTTCAAAATATGAGATAATATGTAAGTCAGGTAACGGGGCGTAGCGCAGTTTGGTAGCGCGCTTGGTTCGGGACTAAGAGGTCGCAGGTTCGAATCCTGTCGCCCCGACCATAGTTACACGTTGAGTGTTTATCCCGAAGACACTGCATAATTTCATATATGCAACAATGTGTAAGACGTGGAGAGATGTCCGAGCGGCTGAAGGAGCATGATTGGAAATCATGTATAGGGCGAAAGCTCTATCCAGGGTTCAAATCCCTGTCTCTCCGCCATACAAATAGTTAGGGCCTATGTTTATAGGCTCTTTTTTATTGCCTAAAAACAGGTTGACCCCTACAAATCATGTTTCTTTTGACCCTCATATGACCCTTTTGTAATTATTTTTATCCTAATTTTGGGATTTTATCTATTAAATCATCTTCCATAGAAGCGGTTACATGGGAATAGACATCCATCGTTGTTTTGAATGAAGAATGTCCCATACGGGATTGTACGGATTTATAGTTTACTCCCGATTCTAATAGTAATGTTGCATGCGTGTGGCGCAGTCCATGAAATGTAAAGCCACCAGGGAACCCTGCAGCGGACACATATTCCTTTAACTGGCGTGACACGTGAGCGGGGAATGAAAAATATCCCGATGGGGTGGGAATAACAAATTTATATCATGATAGATAAATGTAGATTTTTTACGTTTTCAAATTTTAGCTTAATATTACCATTAATACTGTTATTCTACATTATATGAATTAATTGTCAATATTTTATGTTTTTTTAGATATATTAGTTTACGGTATAGGTCCTGTTGATAAATAGGGCTTGTATCGTAAACTATAACATTGTGTTAAAGCTAGAGTTATAAAAAAGTTATAAAAATTAAAAATCGAGAATTAATAAAATGTTAAGTTATTCTTGTATCGAGAAGCTTTCTTGACAACGATTATGAGATGGGCCAAAATAGGGTCAAAGATTCAACGATTGTCTGATATTGTGGGGTCAGGCAAAATAAAGACGCATATAAATAGTTGTGGTATTTATCAGTAGTATGTCAAAAAGTTCCGTATCGTAATTGTACTGCCCCCCATAAGCTAGATTTCTAGGTCTAACTTATGGGGGGCAGTACATTTTTAATGGGTGTTTTTAACAGTTCTGTGTTAATTTTGTTTATTTTGGTATTGATATCAATGACGATTTTTGGTACTCAAGGAGATATTCTTTACATATATGAAATTGATCATGAAGTAAAAGTGTTTTAGGATTATCAGATATACATAGTAATTTGGTAAATTCATCAAGTTCAACAATCAAAGTTGCAACTATTTGATTATTAGTGCCGATATTTTGAGTCAAAGAAGATGTCCATTGCATTTTAGGATTTATGTTATGTGGATCAAGATTTTCTGGTGAACAGGTTTTGAATGTTACATCTGACTTATATACTTCTAAAAAATCACTACAGGGAAAAAGTATATAAGCAAATATGTGAAATTTATAATTATTTATTATTGAATGCATATTGTACTATTGCTTCAACATGAATTTTAGTAGTATCAAATACAGGAAATGAAATATCTTCTTGATGAATTAGATGACCAATTTCAGTGCAACCAAGGATAACTCCTGCTGCACCTTGATTAGTGAGAGTCCTTATGATGCGAAGGTATTCTTTTTTTGAAGAAGGTAAAATTTTTCCGTGACAAAGTTCTTCAAAAATTATTTGATTTACGATTAACATATCTGTTTCTGATGGTAGAAAAACTTGTATACCGGATTTTTTTAATTTTTTTTTGTAAAAATCTTGTTGCATAGTATATTTTGTACCAAGTAATGCTGCATATTGTATATGCTGTTTTTTTAATTGTTCTATTGTAGCATCTGCAATATGTAAAATAGGTAATTTAGTAGAGGATTGAAGTTCGGGAAAAACTTTATGAATAGTATTAGAACAAATTGCGATGAAATCTGCACCACCTTTTTCAAGTGAATGGATAGCATCTGTTAATATTGTGATAATACGTTGCCAATTTCCCGTTGTTTGACAGGTTTCAATTTCTTGAAAATCAACACTGTAAAGTAATATTTTAGCAGAGTGTGATCCACCGTATTTCTGATTGATTGATTTATTAATAAGTTGATAATACGTAACTGTACTTTCCCAACTCATACCACCAAGCAGTCCAATTGTTTTCATTTTGAATCAGTCCTTACTATATTTTATAATTTTTCTTGTATAATAGCACTGGAAATAAATTGAGTCAAGCAATGATAAAAATAATAATATTGTGATGCGATTGATAAATGAACTGATGTGTATAAAGAAAAGTTCCTCAATATCGAGAAGCTTTCTTGACAATGATTATGAAGCGGGGCAAAATAGGGTCAAAGACCGTCAAATATTGTGGGGTAAGGAAAAATAAAACCACCTATAAATGTAGACGGTGTATAGTCTGGTGCGAGTGAAAAGACTTGAACCCCTATGGCGTAAACTGCCAGATTCTAAGTTCTATTAGACATGTAAGAAGTTGTAGTATTTATCAATAGTAATACTATATAGAAAAGAGGTCCTACTTAAAAATAAGGTTTTTTTTTGCATGACAAAATATAACTAAAAGCAAAATTTTGTTGATTGCGGTAGAAAGATTGAAATATTACTTAAAAACAAAAAAACATGTCGTGCAAACGGCATGTTTATCATACTTCCTATAGTAAAATAGTGGGAAAATGAATCGTGGAAACACTGATTAAATGAAGTAAACTATTATAGTGTATTTGATTATAAATGTGTGTTGCAATATGTTTTGGTATAAAAATACATTATGTTTTTTTAGGGGTATCTATCGCGTTATCTATCGTGTTGGTAAAAAAATCACATCAGTGTTTTCCTGCTGTCTTTCAATAAACGTGACAACCATGCGCTATGGGACACATGTAGATACACGTGAAAATGGCTTAATAATACTTGAAAATCAGGTATAGGGCGAAAGCTCTATACAGGGTTCAAATCCCTGTCTCTCCGCCATATAAATAGTTAGGGCCTATGTTTATAGGCTCTTTTTTTATTGCCTAAAAACAGGTTGACTACGAAAAATAATACTGTCATTGACGGCCAGGGAAAGCATGCCGTTTACTGTGAATTTCTTGACACTATCCCTGTTCGATCTTAGTGTAAAATAGTTCTCGGTAAGGTATTGCAAAAAGAAGAGAAGACCTAGATAATAGATATATTGCTTCTCAAGGCGAAATATATCAGATAAGAAGGTCTTCCCATGAAATTCATTGTACCAGAAATCATCAAAATAATAAAGGACTCCGATACAGCCATTATATGAGAAATGAGATTGCTTCAGTTGTTTATCCGTATTTTCACACAGGCGTTGGGTATCGCACTAGAAACCATCGATAAAGAATTGACGGCAGAATACACGAAACAAGGGTATCAGATTAAACAACGGGATTTCCGTACGATTCAAGGACTGTTAGGCACGATCACCTTTGAGCGGCGGCGGATACGGAAACAGGGTCCGCGAGCCAAAGGATTCTATCCCTTGGATAACCAGCTGGGATTGCGGAAATACCAACGGTATACGGCATTATATATGAAACGGGTTACGGAAGTAGCCGCGACAAGCGTATATCGTACCACGGCCGATGTCATGAACCGTCTGACATTGACTACCATCAGTCATCAGACCGTGGCAAACATCATCAAACAGGTGGGAAAGGACTATGAAAAATGGGAGCAACAAGAAATCGGCAGAGCCGTGCTCCCGACAGTGGAACAGCGCCGGCCTGCGATGCTCTGTATCGAAGGGGACGGGCTGATCATCAAAGGTCAGGGAGAAAAACGACAGGAAATCCACCGGGTGCAAGTGAGTGAAGGTCGGGAACAGCATGGATGGCGAAGTGTATTGGTTCATGCCCATTATTTTGCAGGGTTGGACCACAAGGCGCTGATCCAGCAAGTGACGGCCTATCTGCAACGGGAATATGACCTGGCCAAACTGACAGTGGTCAGCAACAGCGATGGAGGCAGCGGCTATGGGAAAGATATATTCGAAAGCCTGGTCATCGGATGTCAACAGCATGAACATGTGTTGGATCGGTATCATGTGAACCGCAAACTGAAAGAACGGTTGTATTTCACAGAACCAGCCTTGCAGGACGAGATACGCCAAACACTGCGAGAATACCAATGGGAACCGCTGCAGGTATTGCTGGATACGGCGGAATCCCAAGCGGAAACCCCGGAGGAGATTGTGCATGTACAGAAACTACGGCAGTATGTGGCACGGAACTGGATTTCGTTAGCACCGCTGAAATTACGAAAGATCCCTGTGTCTGCAAGTGGAATCGGTACCTGTGAGAGTAATCACCGGATATATAGTTACCGAATGAAGAAACAAGGGCGTCATTGGAGTCGGACGGGAGGCACTGCGATGGTGAAAGTGATTACGGCCATACGAAACAAGAAATTAGATCAGGCGTTTGTGGGATGGGCCAGCGGTTTTACCGCTCCAGTAAGTCGGACCTTCCGAGGGACGATGAGACGGGTCATGCGGAAGATTCCCTTTCAAACGCATGTAGGGGTTCATCACGGGTGCATTCGCAATACTGGCCCGGCCAGCAGTGCCATAGGGAAGTTAGCTAAAAGCTTCTCAACGCCTGCATTTTTGTAAAAAAGCGAAGTCGATGAGGCTAGCTATTATCTGGGTCAATACATTTACTGTGAACTTCTTGACACATACCTGTTCTATATAATAGTTTCTTTTTTTGATTTTTTTGTTAGAATAAATAGTAAAGAGAAAGTTGCAATGGTATCGATGCAAGGAGAAAAAATTGTGTCCACGTGCATACAGTATTTAATGAAACGCTATTTTGGTGAAAAAGGGCAGGGATTCACCGAATATGCCATTATTTTATTACGTATTGTTTTAATAGGATGTATGGTATATAGTATGTCCACTATAAAAAGTCAAGTTGATAGTTTATATTCTTTCGTTTCATCTCATTTTACTTTTATTGCCGGTGCTGATAACGGTAATTTTACCACTTCAAGCGGTTTTTTTCGTTGGTACGGGTAATAATAGTAAGTAAAATTTTGAACATAATCAGGGGAACGATACTGGGAACGGACAAGATAATATTCAGAATTAATTTATAAGTAAACAGCAATAGTATCCAGTACTATTTACAGAAGTAATTAGTGGAGTTGACAAAAATGGAAAAAAGCTTGGATGATGTAAAGCGTGTACTTGATGTTTTATCCGATATATATGATGTAGTTAGAATTGTTGATCCGATTTTTAACAAGGTCATATACAATGGACATAATTCTAAAGTTCCCCCTTCAACGGTTTGTTATAATGTTTTAGAAAAAAATAAATTTTGCAGCAACTGCATTGCATTGCGCGCTCTAAGTGAAAATAAAACACTCATAAAATTTGAAATATTGAATAATGAATGTTGTATGGTAACAGGGATTCCGTTTCTATACAAGGGAGGGCGATATGCAATTGAATTATTGCAAGATATTACGCATAAAAGTGTATGGAACAGCGTTATCAGCAATACGGAGGAAAATTTTACAGAGGCAATTTTACGTCTGAATGATTCGCTTTTTAAAGATATATTGACAGATGTATTTAATCGGCGATTCATTAATGAAAGACTGCCTGTAGAAATATTTAAGCAAAGTATATCCGATTTTCCGGCATGTTTGTTTATGATTGATATAAATTATTTTAAACGAATCAATGATACGTATGGACATCAAAGCGGCGATGCTGTATTACAGCAGTTTGCCTCCGCATTAAAGGAAAAAATACCAAATTCTACTAGTTGGGTGGCTCGGTATGGCGGCGATGAGTTTTTAATATATTTAGATCAAGTTACGAGGGGACAAGCACAAATAATTGCGACGAAAATATGTAGAAATATAGACCAGTATTCTTTTAATAGTGAGAATAGAATCATAAAAACAACTTGCAGCATAGGGGCGTGCATGTTACAAAAAGATATGGATATGGCGGCATGGATAAAAACGGCTGACAAAAATTTATATATAGCTAAGTCAAAACGTGAAGATAAAATTATATGTGGAATTATGCATGGGATATAGATTAATTCATATCATGGTCGTATTATTGCAGTTTGCCAATGAAACAGGTCGTCTAGCTTGAGATTGGGTGTTACAAGAAAAAATCAGACATGTAAAAAGTCGTGGTATTTATCAATAATAATTTTGCCAAACAGTAATAAGCCTCACAGTGTTATGATGTGGGGCTATTTTGCTGTCATACTGCGTGTTTTGACTACTTTCATTATGTGAGGTATTGCTTGTATCAAGTTATCTTCAATGTTTGATATGACCTGTGAGTACGTCTTCCCAAATATACAAAAGGACTATATCTTTTTCCGTTTGGAAAATCCAGGTTACAAGGAATTTATAAAAATGAAATGCATGCGTAGTAATTACTTGCAAGCAGGTATTTTTAACTAGGATATATTTTGAATAGTTTCTTGCTTTTCTATGGAAAAAGGTATACTATAATAGCGTATACGAGTAATCGAGTATACGAATGTAAAAAACATAGCACAGAGAGAAAGAGATAGGAAACAAACATAATAATCATATTATGTTATGCGAACGATGAAATTATATCAAAAAATATGCAAAACCAGTGTATACGGTTACAGCAAGGAGCCGGTATTTGTGATATTTATATTAAAGGAGTGAGTAATGATGAAAAAAATTGAAATTTTTGATCCCGCAATGTGTTGTTCCACTGGAGTATGCGGTCCTTCCGTGAATCCCGAATTGATCCGGGTGGCAGCAGTTGTTGAAAATTTAAAAAAAGAAGGAATCCATATTGTAAGGCATAATTTGTCTTCCGATCCGCAGGCATTTGTACAAAATACGATCATCAATGCAGCATTGAATGCCAAAGGAATGGAAATACTTCCGGTAACTATGGTGGACGGCGCGATCGTCAAGGAAAGTGGGTATCTTACCAATACGGAATTTGCGGAATATCTTCAGGTGGATATTGATACAGTACAATCAAAATCGGATACGGCACAGAATTCCGATTGTAACTGTAGTTCGAACGATTGTAACTGTAGTTCGAACGATTGTTGCTGTTAAGGAGGAATGCGGTTATGGAAATAGCATTATATGATCCTGCGAAAACAGCAGCAACGAAATATCTGTTTTTTACAGGAAAAGGCGGTGTGGGAAAAACTTCTATTGCCTGTGCCACTGCGGTATCCTTGGCAGATGCAGGGGAAAAGATACTGCTTGTCAGTACGGATCCTGCTTCTAATCTTCAAGATGTATTCGGTATCCCGTTGAATGATGCAGGTGTTGCTATCGCGGATGTCCCGCGTTTGATCGTTGCCAATCTGGATCCGCTGACGGCTGCTGCGGAATACCGGGAGTCAGTGATTGGCGCATATCGCGGTAAATTACCGGATTCTGCCATTAAAAATGTAGAAGAACAGCTATCTGGTTCTTGTACGGTGGAAATTGCAGCATTTAATGCATTTTCTGAATTTTTGACAAATTCGGAAAAAGCAGAAGAATTCGACCATATTATTTTTGATACGGCACCAACCGGACATACGCTCCGTATGCTCCAGCTTCCGTCTGCATGGAGCGGTTTTATCAGCGAAAGCAAACATGGGGCCTCCTGCCTCGGACAACTGTCCGGTTTAGAGGATAAAAAAAGAAATGTATAAGAAAGCGGTTCATACGTTGGCAGATACCCGTCTTACTACGATCATTCTTGTCACCCGGCCGGAAACGGCACCGATACGGGAAGCACAGCGGGCTTCCCATGAATTGGAAGCATTAGAGATCCGTAACCAGGTACTTGTAATAAATGGTCTTTTGGAAACATATGACGCAAATGATACAGTTGAAACAGCTTTATTTAAAAAACAACAAGAGGCATTGCAGGAGATACCCCGGAGTTTAGTAAGACAATCTGTCACGAGGGTACCGCTGCGCGCGTATAATATTACTGGGGTGGATCATGTCAGACAGTTGCTTTCGTATTCCGGACATACCCCTGTCGTGTCTACAGTGCAGCATCCGAATGCGTACACGCTTTCGGATGTCGTAGATGAAATTGAAGCGTCAAATAAAAAAGTAATCTTTACAATGGGGAAAGGCGGAGTCGGAAAGACGACAATCGCCGCGGCTATCGCTCTTGGACTGCATCGTAAAGGGAAAAAGGTGCGTCTTGCTACCACGGATCCGGCTGATCATTTGAACCTTGTCATGGGACCGAAAGAAGATATATCTGTCAGTCATATCGATGAAAAGGGTGAATTGAAAAAATATCAGGAAGAAGTGCTTGCGAAAGCACGCCAGACTATGCCGGAGGATGATCTTGAATATGTCAAGGAAGATCTTCGATCGCCGTGTACCCAGGAAATTGCCGTATTTCGTGCCTTTGCCGATATTGTTGCGAAGAGTCGGGACGAAATCGTTGTACTGGATACAGCACCGACAGGACACACGATCCTTTTACTGGAATCTACCCAAAATTACAATCAGCAGATAGAAAATTCCGGTGGGGATGTATCGGATGCAGAAAAAGAATTACTTCCCAGATTAAAAGATCCTAATGAAACAGAAGTTATTATTGTAACACTTGCAGAAACGACTCCGTTTTATGAAGCAAAGCGGTTATTGGATGATCTAAAGCGGGCAGGGCTTGCCGTCAGATGGTGGGTAATCAATGCCAGTTACTCGACGGTGAATACAAAAAGTGATTTTTTGAAGGCAAAAGCCGCAACTGAATTGCAATGGATCCATGAAGTGGATACCATATCCAACGGTCAGTATGCGGTCATTCCATGGAAACCGTTTGAAGTAAAAGATGAAAAATTGTTGGAATTGCTGTAATTTTGTTGAATCGCAACTCAATTCATATCAATTGAGTTGCGATTTAATAATCCATAATACATTACGAGAGAAGCTTCGCAAAAATATATTAGGGTATAGGTTGTACTAGAAAATGGGTACCGTTACATTTTCTTTTGCTGGTTTAAATAACTGAAACCAATTGTACCGATCAGTATAGCTGTAATGCCGATATACTGATATCCGTAAAGAAGTTCTTTCAGATACAGGACTCCGGCTAAAATAGAAATTACAGTAGAAAGGTTGTTGAATTGTCCAACCGTAGAGGCCTCTAATTTTCCTAGCGAATAGGTCGAAAGCAAAGATGTTAACAGGGATGATGCAATGCCTAGGTATAAAATGGGAAAAACAAATGATAGATTGGTAAAGGGGTCAAAATAAGCTGAAATTGTTCCTTCCAGGAGATGGCGAATGATTGAGAGTATATTGAAACTTATACAACCCAGTAGTGTCATTATATATGTAAGGATAAAGGTAGAATAATGTTTAGATAATTTTCTTGTAAATACGGTACATAATGCAGCGGAAACCGCGGATAAAAAGATATATAAAAATCCTATATACATACTATTTCCTGTGTCCTGTCCGCTCATCATGTTAATAAAAATGACACCGCATATGGAGAGGGACATCAATGCTTTTTGCTTCGGGCTAATGGATTCCCCTAATATGATGTTGGCAATAATCAGTGTAAGAATAGGCGTAATCGCATAGATGATTCCGGCTGCTGTAGAAGATACGATGTCCAGTCCCAGTGTTTGAAATAAGAAAAACAAGAAGGGATACATAATGCTTAAGGGGAGTATGTTTAATACATCGCGCCATTTGATGGAAATAGTATTGGTTTTGCATATCCGGAATATAAGAATAGCCATCGCAGCGATTGTAAATCGATGAGCTAATAGATCAATAGGATGGGTACTTTGGAGTGCGATTTTTACAAACATATAAGAGAGTCCGATAATACTTGATTGCAACGTTATTGCATAATATCCTTTAGTAGTATCTTTCATGAGAGATTCCTTTTTGAATGCAGTGTGCAGAAAATTGTTTTTTTTGCATGATATTCATCTTGCGGAGCAGGCTGCGAATTGCGTTATGTACCTGCAGTTTGTGCCGATGGACACCTAACACGATCTATCCTCTACACCGGGAATGATGGGTGGGGTGCAGCACGATATTTCGCTGTTCACAATTTTGATTCTCCTGTCTTAATTTCGAGGAATAAAGTAAAAATATGAGATTGCAGTCGATTCTAAGGGAGTGTGATATAGTCTTTCCCTTAGATACGGTTTCTTTGATTGTATCGGAAGTATACCCGTATGTCCATCTTTTTGTAAAAAAACAAAATTTGTAAAAAAAAAATAAACCGCACACATGGCTGAAACTAAATCGTTTCAAGACCATGTGTGCGGTTCGGGATATGCAAGCAGATAAACTTCCATAAACTGCTGCCTGCTGCATATAAGATGCTCGCAGGATAAGCTTACTTATTTCTTAGCAGTAGGAGAATCAGCGGCAGTAGTGTGTTGATCCGAGGGTTTCATAGAACCGCTGAAGAGTCCTCCGGAGATAATGCTATGATCATAGCTATAACCAAAATAGATAATTAATCCTAGTATCAGCCAAACAATAAAACGAATTTGCGTAACGACCGGCAGCATCCAAATCAATATGCCGCAGAAAATAATAGCTAGTGCCGGTACAACGGGAACCCAGGGACACTTGAAGGCTCTGGGACGATCCGGCGCTTTTTTGCGCAATACAATAACGGCAGCGGCTACGATCATAAATGCACAGAGTGTGCCGATGTTTGTAAGTTCAGCGACGATGCCGATGGGCAGGAAGCCGGCAACGATAGCAGTAATAATACCAATAATCAAAGAGCTTCTGGCCGGGGTTTTATATTTTTGATTAATATGGCCAAAAATACCCGGAAGAAGTCCATCACGAGACATAACAAACAAAATTCTGCTTTGTCCAAATAGCATGACCAGCAGCACGGAGGTCAAACCACAGATTGCACCGACAGAAATTATGGCAGCCCCCCAATGATAGCCTACTTGCTGTAATGCAAACGCAACCGGAGCTGCTTGGCCCTTAAATTCAAGATACGGAACCATACCCGTTAAAATAGCAGATACGATAATATATAAAACGGTACAAATAATTAATGATAAGATGATGCCGCGCGGCAAATCCTTTTGTGGATCTTTCACTTCTTCTGCAGCCGTAGAGACAGCATCAAAACCAATATAAGCAAAAAATATACAGAAGCTCCGGACAGTACCCCGTTCCAACCGTAAGGCATAAACGGATGCCAGTTGTCAGGATTTACATTACTGAATCCCAGTACGATAAATAATAAAACAACGGCCAGTTTAATGGCAACAATGACGTTATTAACAGAGGAACTCTGACGGACACCCATGATATTGATCCATGTTACCAGAGCAATGATCAGCATAGCCGGAAGATTGACGATACCGCCGGCATAAGGAGCATTTGTCAAAATAGCGGGCAGATTTATACCGATATTCGACATGATATTGGCAAAATAACCGGACCAGCCGATAGCAACGGCACCGATAGCAAATGCATATTCCAAAATCAGATCCCAGCCGATGACCCAAGCCCAAAATTCACCGAGAGCAATATACCCATAGGTATATGCACTGCCGGCGACAGGAACCATGGCGGCAAATTCCGAATAGCATAACGCGGCACAGCCACAGGCGATAGCAGCAATAATAAAAGAAATAATCAAAGCAGGTCCCGCATAATCTGCTGCTGCCACTCCGGTAAGGACAAATATCCCCGTGCCGATAATACAGCCGATACCCAACATGGTAAGCTCGAAGGTCCCCAATACTTTATTCATGCCACCTTCTTTTTGCGTCTCTGAAATAAATTCATTGATACTTTTCGTCCTGAAAATTTTTCTAGTCATAATACCCCTCCCATGTGATTGCTGTCAGAAAATTAAAATAAAAAGCAATATAAAGAATATGGCAGCAAATGTATAATATATAAAAAAACTTCTTTTCAGATATCTGAAAAGAAGTTAGTAAGCAGCAATATACACGTTGATGGTCCTTCGAAAAAATAAATTTTCTTATATATGACTATCTAGCAAGTAATATGTAATACTCCGTAGCACTGATCATAACAGTGCTTCTTCTTTCCGATAAAATGCATGTTGATTATTTACACAAAATTATAGTAACATAAGTATATTAATATAAATTAATTATTTTGTAAAGTGTATCTTGCTATTTTATATTAAATTTAAGTTGTTTTGTGGATTGTTGCAAAAAAAACATGAATTTCATTTTCTTATAACATTTTTATATAAATTGAAAGACAGAATACGTGCTAGATGTTGATACTATGTTGTTCATAAAAAATGCGGCAGGGTATATAGTAAATGTTTGTCTGGCAGAAAAAAATCGGTCTGTAATATTTTTCTGCCAGACCGGTTAGCATATGATACATTATTTTTCTTATGGAAACAAGGGTGCCGGCAGCAGTTTCGATATTACCTCCTTTCTTTTCTAAATACGTTATAACTATCTGCAGTAAAAATTGTAAGAATATTAAGATAATTGAATAGACAAAAACATTTTGTACATCGTGGGATATACAAGACGTTTTTGTTTATTCTGGGGATTCTATCGGTATACATTAGGAATTTATAGGAAACGTATTACGTATTTGCCCAAAAAAGATTCCTTTTATTTGTTATTTTGATACAATAAACTGCAACTGCACATCATCAAGTATTATAAGATTTTTTTTAGCCATATTCAATTTTTTTGCCAGGTTGGCAGTAAATTATATATGGATTTGTATGCCATAAAAAACAGCGAAATTTCCATAGGGAAGCAGAGGATGTTCTTGATCAGCCGGTTTAAAAAGATAGCTGAAACAGCCTTGCCGTAAAAGAACGTAAGCCATAGCGTGTTTAGTCCTAAATGAATGCAGAGGGTAATAAGCAGAAACGGGAGAACGACTTGACGGATCGTAATTTTTTTTTGATATAAGAAATATCCGAATATCCAGCCTGTCAAAAATCCGGATAGGATAAAACCAGGGAAAAATATACTGAGACCTAATACGCCGGTTCCGATAACATCTGCCGTGGCAGCTACGATTCCGGCTTGTCTCGGTCCGAACCGCATGGCGTATAACGAGATAGGGAGAAAGCCAAATGTAATATGAACAAAGGTTGTTCGTATGGCAAATACATAGGAAAAAATAACGGTTAGGGCAATACATATTCCTGCATATACAATGGTACGGGCTGAATCATTTGACATACGAAAGCGGTCATCCTTTCTTATTTTGCAATGCGTTTCCTATATTGCATTTTGGGGCGCGGGGGATTTTATATTTTTACAGGAGGCTGCCGTTTATTTAGCGAATAGCTGTTTTATGTCTTCTGTTATTTTTTTATTGTTGGTTTTTATTAAATCGGAAACAAAAGGATATAAGATATTTTCCGTGTATACAGCGGAAAATATTTCAAGTGATGCTAATACATCTTTCGTTGTTTGGGAGTGTAAATGGCGGATCGTATCAAAATATAATGCATTGAACAGCGTATGATATTTTCTGTTATCCAGGTGCCGCATGGTTTCAAACACTTCTTTTTTTGTCATTCCAATCATTTTTTCACTCACGGTAATCATCTCCTTTGAGTTGATTATAACATAAAAATAAAATGGGAAAAGACAGGACAGTTTAAAAAGAAGATAGGACAGATGACCGCAGCAGCTTTATATTTTGCGATATAAAGCTGCTGCGGGAGACTGCATATTTGTTTTTTAGCTGCTGTCAGAAGACTTCCGATAAAGGAAGAACAAAAAAGAAAATACAGTAGAAATGAGTGGCGCTGCCGGCTAAGACAAACATATGCCAAATGGCATGCTGGAACGGCAGCTTTTTCCAAAGATAGAAAATCGCACCTACGGTATAACAAATACCTCCGGCGATGAGCCACATGATAGCGTTCCATGACAGATATTCTATCAGCTGCGGCAGCAATAGGACGGATATCCATCCCATTGCGATATAGCAAAGAGTAGATACAATATGAAATCTATGTACATTAAAGCACTGCCATACGATACCCAGTGCAGCAAGCAGCCAAATCACGGCCGAGATGGCCAAGCCGGAGGAATGGCGGAGCGTGATCCATAAAAAGGGTGTATAGGAACCGGCAATTAGTATATAAATTGCAGAATGATCCAGTATTTTGAAAATATAGGAAACCTTTGGCAGTTTAAAAAAGCTGTGGTACAAGGTACTCATTAAATATAAGAGGATTAAAGAAGCACCATATACGGTAACAGAAAGTACATGCCAGGTTCCTTCATGATGAACCAATGTCATATACAGCATAATAACGAGAGCCAGGATGGACAACACGGTACCGATGCCATGGGTTACTGCGTTTGCAATTTCTTCTATCCATTTTTTTGATTGAAGAGTCATGATAGTTACTTCCTTTCTCTTTCTGCTTTCCATATCCTAGAAGATACAGCAGAAGCTTTTTTTCTTCCGGACTTTATTATATACCTTATTGTCTAAATCGTCATGTTTGAGCCGATGATTTTACAATGACAGGGAAATAAAATTGATTTACAGGATTATTGCTTTTCATTCCCTGCGAAATTCAGTATAATAAAACTAGGATCGACAAGGTTAAACTAAGGAGGCAATTTCATGAAAAGAACAGTAGCAATACTAATGGCTGTCTTGACTATGTTTTTAATAGCCGGATGTGATATGGGTTCTACGGCGACGCAGAAGAATTCGACGCAGCAGGGGCAGCAGGATACAAAGAATACGCAATCATCTAAAACTGCTGCGCGGCAAGCTGTAGTTTGCGAACTTCCCGGTTTAGGAGATACACGTACGGCGTGGACTGCGGAATGGGGCAGTCCGACAGCACAAGGGGATACGATCAGATTGTTTAATAATGGGGCCTATAAAACCATTTTTGATGGGGATAAGGCTATTACGATAACGTTTGCTTCTAAAGATGGCAAGAATCCCTTGCCCGAAACAATGGTTCCTAAAGATGGCAAGAAGCTTTCTGAAAGCAGTAAAAAACGGGGGATTCCAAAATGGTCGTGCAAAAATGGCATAGCGATCTATTGGCGGCGGCTATTCCGGAAACAAAAGGGAATTATACCATTATGCAGCATATGGAAGGAACCGCATATACCAACGTTACGGTGGACTGCACACCGAATTTAAGTAAATAGAGATATTAAAAATGCTGTTCCATAGGAGCAGCATTTTTTAATATCTTTTATTTTTGTGGTTTGTTCATTCCTAATTGTTTAATCGAAAGACCGATACGGCTGCGCCCGGCATCAACTGAAATAATGACGGCGTCGATGATATCTCCCACGTGGATGATATCCAGCGGATGCTTAAAGGAATGGGAACTCAATTCGGAACGATGGATCAAACCGGGTGTTTTGAGTCCGATATCGACGAAAGCTCCAAAATCGACTACATTATGCACGGTACCGCGTACGATGGTACCGACTGGCAGCTCGTCCAAGGAAACGACATGTTTGCGTGTCAAAGGTTGTGGGAAACCGTCGCGTATATCACGGCCGGGCTTGCGCAATTCTTCTAATATATCCCGGATCGTAGGAATGCCGGCTTGTAATTTAGCCGCTAATTTTGGGGCAGCATTCATTTGTAATTTGCTTTGCAGGAGCCGAAGCTTTTCTTCATTTTCTAAATCTTGCATAGTAAAATCATATATCTTGATAATTTCTTCAGCCAGCGGATAGGATTCGGGGTGAACGGAGGTATTATCCAGGGGATTGCTGCTGTTTTTGATACGAAGGAACCCGGCACACTGGGTAAAGGCGGCAGGGCCCAGGCGATTGACGTTAAGCAGTTCCCGGCGATCGTGAAACGGACCATTTTCATTTCGGTAGGCAACGATATTTCCTGCCGTGCTTGCCGTAAGTCCGGAAATGTGCCGCAGCAGAGCGGGAGAGGCTGTGTTTAAATCGACGCCTACATAGTTTACGACAGATTCGACGACGTCATCCAAGGTTGCCGACAGTCGTTTTTGATTGACGTCGTGTTGGTACTGGCCGACGCCGATTGATTTGGGATCTATTTTTACTAATTCTGCCAGCGGGTCTTGGATGCGCCGGGCAATCGATACGGCACCGCGTATGGAAACATCAAGTTCCGGTAATTCTTCACGGGCCAGATCGGAGGCAGAATATACGGAGGCGCCGGCTTCATTGGCAATGCAATAGCGGCAGGATAAACCGTTGTCTCGTATCAGCGAGGAAATAAATTGTTCTGTTTCATAGGATGCCGTGCCGTTGCCAATGGAAATGAGCGTAACGTGATGCTGCTGTATCAAGGCGCTGAGGGCCGCGGCACTTTCTTCCCGCTGTTTTTGCGAGCTGGTCAGATAGTAAGTACCATAATCCGCTACATGACCGCAGGAATCAATGACGACACATTTGCAGCCGGTACGGTATCCCGGATCCATGCCCAAGATGGTTTGGCCTGTAAACGGAGGCTGCAGAAGCAGCTGGCGCAGATTTTCGGCAAAAACGGTGATGGCTTGTTTTTCTGCACGTTCCGTTAATTCATTGCGTATTTCCCGTTCCATCTGTGGAAAAATAGTGCGCTTGTAACTGTCTGCGGCGGCAGCTTCCAGAAGTGCTGCATAGGGGGAGTGCTGCTGGACTAGCAGACTGCTCAAATGCTGAATATAGGTATCATCAGCAGCCGTCAGTGTGACTTTTAATACTTTCTGCGCTTCGCCGCGGTTGATAGCTAGAATGCGGTGGCTGGGGAGATGACGGATACTTTCGCTGAAGTCCTTATAGGTAAGCATTGCTTGTGCATCTTGTTCTTCGACCAGCAGCGTACATTCCAGCTTTGCTGATTTCCAAAGAGCGGAGCGGAGGTAGCGCCGGAACTCCGTCGATTCGGATAGATGTTCGGCAATAATATAGCCGGCACCTTGAAGGGCGTCTTCAACGGTCGGTATTTCTTCGCTGAGAAATGGAACAGCCAGTGATTCGGCCGGAGGTCCTGCCGGTTTTTGTTCCATTAGCAGTGCGGCCAGGGGTTCCAGTCCGGCATCACGGGCTATGGAGGCCTTCGTGCGTTTTTTCGGCTTATACGGAAGGTATATATCTTCTATATCTTGCAGACGTTGTGCGTTTTCCAGCTTTTCTGCCAGTTCCTCTGTCAGCTGTCCCTGTGAAGCGATGGATTGACGTACTGTTTCCTTTCGTTGAGTCAGTGCCATGTCATATTCAAAGTTTTCTTTTATTTGCCGTAATTGTACTTCGTCCAGTTCGCCGGTTGCTTCTTTCCGGTAACGGGCGACAAACGGAATCGTGTTTCCTTGATCGAAAAGAGTAAGAGTTGCAGCGACTTGTTTGGGGGTAATATGAAGGGTTACGGCAATTTTTCGGATGATTTTTTCTGGTTGCATATATATCTCCTCTCTTCTCTATTATGCGAAAAAAAAATGTGTACGTCAAATTAAAAAAAACATTTGCTATTTTCTTCAATAACCATTACAATGTAATAGTACAAATAATTAACAATGAAGATTATTAAAAAATCTGAAATTGGTAAAATTGTTGTCCGAAAGGAGGATATAGGTTATGAACATTACTGAAGTTCTGCGTGAGCATGGTTATAAGGTTACACCTCAGCGTCTGGCTGTGTACGAAGTCATTGATCAGAATAAGACGCACCCGAATGCCGAAGCAATTTATAAAGAATTGCAGCCACGTTATCCGTCTATGAGCTTGGCAACAGTGTATAAGACAATGGAAATTTTTGCAAAAATTGGAATTGTCCAAATCTTGCAATGTGAAGAAGAATCACATCGCTACGATTTTAATGTTTCGCCTCATGCCCATATCCGGTGTACGATTTGCAACCGCGTTGATGATGTGGATGTCAATATGGAAGAATTAAAGCGACAGGCTGCAGACGAAACAAAATATAAAGTAAATGGTATAGGTGTATCTTTTACGGGTGTTTGTGCAGAATGTCAAAAAAAGTAAGCTGTATCAGCAAGGGAGCTGTCTTCTAACGGGGATGGCTCTCTTGTTTTTTTATGCTGCAGCATGAAGCGCAGGTGGTTTGAAAAATTTTACATAAATGCCTATCTTTTTACTGGATTTATACTATAAGCTGTGTTATACTTTTAGCAATCAAACAACATATAGATAAACGTTGGCGCGTACAGGACATTTGTACATACCGTACGTTGACCGAATGGGGGGCTGACCATGATTAAACATTTGACAGTCGAAAGAGATGATTTCTCTCTCTATCGTGATTGGATGAAGTCACAAGGGTTTATATCGGCGACATATTTTTCGGTAAACGGTTTTGATTTGAAAAAGATGAAAAAATTGGCAGAAGCCGGTAAATTGAATGCAATTTGTTGTTCTGTCGGAAAATCTGTAAAGTGGTACTATGCCGAAAACCAAACGGAATTAGCCTATTTACGCGGTGAAGTTTAATATATAGTTGTATAGGTATTCAGCAGGCCGAAGCGATATGCTTCGGTCTTTTTTGCTCTTTTTGAAGTAGTTGTATATAATGGAAACTGATTATACGATGAGGTGAAACCATGTTGCATATAGGATGTCATTTATCTATTTCCAAGGGATTTCTGCATATGGGGCAGGAAGCAGTTTCTCTTGGGGCTGATACATTTCAATTTTTTACCCGCAATCCCCGCGGCGGTACCGTACGCAAGCTTGATATATCTGATATACAGGCGTTGAATGTGTTTCGGGAGGAACATCATTTTGCCCCGATTCTGGCGCATGCTCCTTATACCCTGAATGCTTGTTCAGCCAACGATAACACCAGGAAGTTTGCATTTCATGCAATGGCGGAGGATTTGCAACGTCTGGAGTATGTCGCACAGTGCCGCTATAATTTTCATCCCGGCAGTCATGTCGGGCAAGGTGCGGAAATAGGAATCGCACGCATTGTGGAGATGCTGGATGCCTGCATGTTTGAGGGACAGAAAACAACGGTACTATTGGAAACCATGGCAGGAAAAGGATCAGAAGTGGGCAGAAACTTTGAGGAATTGGCCAGAATTCTGGAAACAGCCCGCCTGTCTGATCATATCGGTGTATGCTTGGACACATGCCATATCTTTGATGGCGGCTATGATATTGTGTCTGATTTGACGGGCGTTTTAACAGAATTTGACCGCATTATCGGCTTGGACCGGTTGCTGGCCGTTCATCTGAATGATAGCAAAAATGTTTTGGGCAGTCATAAGGACCGGCATGAAAAAATCGGTCAGGGATATATTGGAATGGATACGTTTGTTGCCATTATCAATCATCCGCGCCTGCGGAACTTGCCGTTTTATTTGGAAACACCCAATGATCTTGACGGGTATGCCCATGAAATAGCGTTGCTCCGCAGCGCGTATATCAATAGATAAGGGGGACGGGAGTATGCGTATATTACATACGGCAGATTGGCATTTGGGAAAAATGTTTTATGGTGAATATGTGACGGAGGATCAGGCATATATTTTGTCAGAACAACTGCTTCCGATGGTACGGGATGAAGGCATTGATGCGGTCGTTTTAGCGGGAGATGTCTATGATCGCAGCTTGCCGCCGACAGAAGCGGTGGAATTATTTGATGAAATAGCAACCAAACTTACGTGTGAACTTAAGGTGCCTCTGCTGCTTATCAGCGGTAATCATGACAGTGCGGTCCGTTTATCCTTCGCCAGCCGTTTGTTGATGCAGCAGCAATTATTTATTGCCGGGGAGCTGACGAAATTGACAGGTCCGGTATTACTGGAGGATGCTTTCGGACCGGTAGCCTTTATTCCGATTCCGTTTGCAGAACCCGCCGTGGTGCGTCATTTTTTAGGAAATGAAGAAATAAGAGATCATCAAACGGCTTTGGCAGGTTTATGTCAGGCGCAGTCCCGAAACCTGCCGAAAGGCATACGTACTGTCTGTATTGCCCATGCGTTTGTGACCGGAGGCAGTATCAGCGATTCAGAGCGCCCCCTATCCGTAGGTGGTTCCAGCTGTGTGGATGCAAGTATTTTCGAGCCGTTTTCGTATACAGCACTGGGCCATCTGCATGGCCCGCAGCAAGCAGGGCGTCCGGAAGTACGGTATGCCGGCAGCCTGATGAAATATTCTTTTAGCGAAGCACATCAGCAAAAGGGTGCTATATTGGTAGATTTGCATAAGGATGGACAGGTTGTTGCAAAGCGGCTGCCGTTTAGTCCCAAACATGATGTACGCATCATAGAGGGGTCTTTTGATACGATTATGAAAGCAGAAGATGACCACAAAGATGATTTTGTTTTGATACGGCTTAGCGATGCAGAGCCCATACTCGATGGCATGGCTAAGGTACGCCGAAAATACCCGAGAGCACTGGCTTTGGAAACACCTAACCGGCAATATGAAGGCAGGAACGAACGTGATTTTGACGTGCGCAATACAACGGAACGGCAATTGTTTGTAAGTTTTACCGAAGCTATGCGTCCGGAACAACCGTTGTCTGAAGCGGAAACAGACTGTGCCAATGGATTATGGGAACAACTGATCAAAGAGGAAGGAGACGGACTGCTATGAAACCGATCTGTTTGGAAATGAATGCGTTCGGTCCCTATGCAGGACGGCAGATTATTGATTTCCGGCTGTTGCGGGACCGTAAGCTGTTTTTGATTTATGGGCCGACGGGAGCTGGGAAAACAACAGTGCTGGATGCGATTTGCTATGCCTTGTACGGAGATACAAGCGGCAATACACGCACAGGAGCCAATATGCGCAGCGAATATGCATCACCGGAACAAACAACCTATGTGACATTTACTTTTGCTATCGGCTTAAAAAAATATAGAATCGAGCGGCAGCCGGAACAGGAGATCGCTAAAAAGCGCGGAACCGGTTTAAAAATAGAATCGGCTTCGGCTGTTTTGTATGAACTTTGCGATGACGGAACAGATAAAGCCGTACTGGCCAGCAAAATGGTGACTCCCGCAGTTGAACGGCTCCTCGGGTTTAAGTCGGAACAATTCCGCCAAGTTGTGTTATTGCCGCAAGGTGATTTTCGTAAATTGTTGTTGGCGAATTCCAATGATCGCCAGCAGATCATGCAGGTCTTATTTCATACAGAACGGTACAGCCGTTTTCAAGAATTAGTCAAGCAGCGGCATGATGAAGTACAAGAGAAATATACGGCAATACAATATAAAATAGATCAATATTTGCAGATGAATGATGTCGGGCAGGAGGATTCCCTGGAAATACTGCGACAGGATCTTTTGGCGCAGCAAAAGGAGTTAGAAGCCAAAAAGGCCAAGGCACTTGCCAGCCGGGATGCCTATCAACAAGTCGTGCAGCGTGCGCAAGTATTGGCCGATCATTGGCAGGTACTGAAAAATAACCGCAAGGAGAGGGAAGTACTGCAGCAACAGCAGGAAATGATGGAAAAACGGCGCAGTCTGATTGAACAGCTAAAAAAGCACAACTACTGGCCGAACCATGTCGTACACTCGAAGAGATACAACGGCAGGGCATAGCGGCAGGGACGGCACTGGAGAAAGCGGCGGTAAAATCAAAGCAAGCAGCGGCGGCACTCCGGGATATGGCTGCATATCAGCAGGCTCTGGAAGCCCAGCAAGAGGATATGCGCAAAAATCGGGAACGAATCGTGCAGCTCCACGGGTATGTGGAAAAGGCTCATGAATGTACCGAACTGGGAAGACAGTACGATAGGCTCCAAAAAAAATCGCAGGAGGCAGGGCTTCGCCTGCAGCATATCCTTTCGCAAAAAGAAGATTGCAAAAAAGCGATAGCAGCGGCGGCTCCTATTGTGGAAAAACAGCAGCAGCTTTTTGTTGCCTTGGAAAAGAACAAAGGAGAGGAAAAAAATCTCCGGGACCGCCTGCAGCAGGAACAGCATATAGATCAGCTGATGACGACAATCAACCGTACACAAAAACAAAGGACGGAGGCAGTACAAGCTTATACGAAACAGCAGCAGCAGGCACAGCAGGATGCGGTAGACTATGAGTCGGTGCAGACACTGTTTTTACAGGGACAAGCTGCTCTGCTGGCCCAGGGGCTAAAAGACGGAAGTCCTTGTCCGGTCTGCGGTTCACGGGAACATCCCCAGCCGGCTGCGGCAGCCGCACACCTTCCGCAGAAGGAAGATGTGGAGCGCCGCAAGCATATCGCTGCCACCAGTGAGAAAGGACGGCAGCAGGCGGAGGGAGCCGTACAAAAACTGGAAGCCGCATTGGCGGAACAGCAGCGTCAGTATGAATTACTTCGTTCTCAGTATGTAGAAGAGGGAAGCCTGGCAGAATGGGCACAGCGGCTGGCCGAAAAAAAAGCTGCCGGAGCAGTGCTGGAAAGTACTGCTGCACAGACTAAGCAGATGCAGAAACAGCTGCAGGATCGTCAAAGCGAATTAAAACAATGGGAAGAACAGGAAACTGCGGCTCGCAGCAGCGCGGAGGAAGCGCGTCTACATTTTGCGCGGACGGCAGAAGCCAAACAACGGGCAGAAAATGAACTTCCCGAGATATATCGTATAGAACAAACCCTGCAGCTGGATATCCAACGACTGGAAATGAAAGTAGCTGACTATGAAAAGAAGACAGCGGCGGCCCGGGAAAATCTAACGGCTGCGCAAAAGGCAGATGCAGGATACCAGGAACAGGTCAGATTACTGACGCAGCAGGTGGAAACACTGCGCAACCAATATTCTGAAAGCATGGAGGAAGTGAAGAAACGGGTGGTGCAGGCCGGATTCTCTACAGTCCAGGAATGCAGGATGCTGCAAAACGATATTCCCCGCCTGCCGGAAGAAGAAAAGAAATTGGCTCGCTATGAACAACTTCTTCAGCAGACAGCCGGCCGGATATCACAGGAGGAAGCTGCAATCGGTCAGGAACCGGAGCCGGACGTGGAACAGTATGCAAAGGAACTGCAGATGAAAAATCAAATATGGCAGCAGCTTTCTGATCAGGAAGCCGCTGTCAGAAGCCGGTACAATACCTTGAAAAAAGGACTCGGACAGCTGCGGTCTTGGCATACGGAACAAACGGCACTCACAGAACAGTATAAAACGGTAGGTTCTTTGTATGACTTAGTTAGCGGTAAAGTGACAGGAATCAACTTTGAACGATATATTTTAGGCGCGCTGCTTGATGAAGTACTGCAGGCGGCTAATCTGCGGCTAAGTGACATGAGCCGCAGGCGCTATCAATTGCAGCGATCCCATACTTGGGAGGATAAGCGCATCAAGCAGATCGGTTTGGATATTGAGGTATTTGACAATTATACGGGATACGCCCGTCCGGCCAATACCTTATCCGGCGGAGAAACTTTTCTGGCCTCGCTGGCGTTGGCCTTGGGATTGGCAGATGTAGTGCAAGCCTATTCCGGCGGCATCCATTTGGATACTATTTTTATTGATGAAGGCTTTGGCACACTGGATGCAGAAACATTGGATTTTGCTTTAAAAGCGCTGTTGGATTTACGGCAGGATGGACGACTGGTGGGAATTATTTCACATGTGCCGGAACTGCGGGAACGTATCGATACACGGTTAGCCGTGCAAAAAACGGACAGAGGCAGCACCGCAGCCTTCGAATTGTTGTGAATAATAAAATTATATAAAAATATTTGATAATTCGACACCTAAAAGGTATAATATTAAGCAACAGCAATTTTAGTTAAAGATAGGATGGAAAAGAGGGGGAACAGAGTGTCTATTGAAAAAGTAAAAGAATATTTTTCACAATGGAATATGCAGGACCGAGTCCGGGAATTGGATCATTCCAGCGCAACCGTGGAAGAAGCGGCGGCTGCTTTGCATACAGAAGGGAAACGGATTGCCAAGACGATGTCTTTTATGGTAGATACGCAGCCGATTCTTGTAGTCATGGCCGGGGATGCACGGGTGGATAATCATAAATTCAAGGAACGATTTCATAAAAAAGCATCGATGATCAAAACCGACGCGGTTGAAGAGGTGATCGGTCATCCGGTGGGCGGGGTCTGCCCGTTCGCGATCAAACCGAACGTCAAAGTGTTCCTGGATGACTCCTTGAAACGTTTTACAACCGTGTTTCCTGCCTGTGGAACGGGAAACAGTGCCATTGAATTGACGCTTCCGGAATTGGAAAAATATTCCCATTCGTCAGCATGGGTACAGGTTTCTAAAGGCTGGCAAATCGGATAGGAGGGATATCTATGCAATATACGTTTAAACATACTAATTTCAACGTTTTGAATTTACAGAAAAGCATGAATTTTTATCAGGAAGCATTGGGACTGAAGGAAGTGCGCCGTATTGAAAAGGATGCGTTTACAATCGTTTATTTAGGTGACGGCGTATCGGACTTCTGTCTGGAATTGACTTGGTTGAAGAATCGGAAAGAATCATATAATTTAGGAGAAAACGAATTCCATACGGCCTTCAGTGTTTCTGATATAGAGGCATCACATGAAAAACATGAAGCCATGGGGTGTGTCGTATACGATAACCCGGCCATGGGAATTTATTTTATTGCGGATCCCGATGGATATTGGCTGGAAGTAGTGCCTGAAAGGAAATAGGATGAAAAACGAATATACACAGCGGACAGTGCGGCTGATCGGACAGGAAAAAGTAGATATACTGGCCGAAAAAACAGTGTTGATTTTTGGCTTGGGCGGAGTCGGATCTTATGTTGTTGAGGCCTTGGTACGAGCGGGTGTCGGTACCTTGATCCTGGTGGACAAAGATGTGTTTGATCCATCCAATATCAATCGGCAATTAGGTGCGACCGTTAATACGATAGGCTGTTACAAGACAGAAGTCATGGCAGCCAGAGCGCGTATTATCAATCCCGATATCATCGTACGTTCCCGGTGTTTATTTTATCAACCGGGCAAAGACGAAGGATATATTTCCGGTTCCGGAGCCGATTACATTGTGGATGCCATTGATACGATCAGCAGCAAAATCGGCATTATTGAAGAAGCGTATCATGCCGGGATTCCCGTCATATCTTCTATGGGAGCAGGAAACAAGCTGCATCCCGAATTATTTGAATTAGCAGAAATTGAAAAAACGTCGGTGTGTCCTATGGCTAAAGTCATGCGACGTGAATTGAAGAAACGGGATATTCGCCACATTAAGGTTGTATATTCTAAGGAAATGCCGCGTCCGATACAAGTGCCGGACGATGCGGTACATCCCAGCCCCGGCAGTATTTCGTTTGTACCTTCTGCATGTGGCTTGATTATTGCCGGTGCGGTGGTACGGGATTTAACGGGATTACCATAATTACAATACGCAGATGTAAAGGAATATGAAAATGGATACGATGGTGCTGCAGCATCCTGCACGATTACAATTACATAAAAAGGATGGGACGATGATTTACGGGTATAATCAGGATTGGTTCCATACCTCATGGCAGCGGGCAAGCGGCTGCGGACCAACAGCTGCCGCACTGTTATCGGGTTATGTACTGCAGCGCGACGGATATATGCCGGATAATGCGTTGGACTCTATAGGTAAACGCCGGGAAGCGATGGAACGGGTGTGGGACTATGTGACCCCCAGCCACTGCGGTGGCTTGTACAAAACAGAATGGTTCAGAGATGGGCTGCAGCGATATCTTGATGAAGCCGCGCCGGCGCGATATAGTGTGGAAATGCTGCCTGTGTATCCGTTTCATCTTTGCGAAAAAGGAGCCAAGGATATTGTGGATTTTATCGGAGACGGTCTTGCAGAAGATTCACCGGTCGCTTTTTTAAACCGCAGCCGCGGCAATGAACTGGAACTTAGCAATTGGCACTGGATTTCCATTGTGGCTTTGCTGGGACGAAAACACCACCAATCCCTTTGCTATGACAGCGGCCTGATGACAAGATTTGATCCCGCACGGTGGTTTAAAGAAGCTGTATTGGGTGGGGGATTTGCATATATTAGACGTGCAGGCTGAAGCCTGCTATTCAAAGAGACCGGTCTTGTACCGGTCTTTTTTTAAAAAAATTACAACTATTTTCTTGCAAATATAAAATGATATTTTATAATAGATTTACATGTAAAAAAAGGAGAATAGCTTAATGAATACACCTGAATTGCTTATTTTCGATATGGATGGACTCATGACGGATACAGAACGATTAGCGGCTAAATGCTTAAAAGAAGTGGGACATTTATATGGATATACATTTCCTGACACGTTATTTGATAAGATAAACGGCATGGATAATCGCCGCATTGGATCTGTTTTTCGAACCGAATATGGAGAAGATTTTCCCTATGAACAAATATATGCAGAAAAGAGAAAACTGGCAGCTGCCTATATCGAAGAACATGGTGTACCGGCTAAACCGGGATTGCATGATTGTTTAGCATATGCCCAAAGTCGGCATATATGCTGTGCCGTAGCTTCATCGACACCGTTGGTGCGCATCCGCCAGTATCTGGAGCAGCTGGCGGTTCTCCCGTACTTTGAATTGATACAAAGCGGGGAAGAAATCGAACGTGGTAAACCTTTCCCCGATATATTCCTTACGGTTTGCAGTAAATTGGGAACAGAACCGGCCAATGCGATTGTACTGGAGGATTCAGCAAATGGACTGCGAGCAGCGGCAGCGGCGGCGATTCCTTCTGTTTGGATTCCCGATATGGTGGATATTCCGGCAGATGTGAAAAAAACAGTGTGGAAAGAATTACATAGCTTGCTTGAAGTTCCGGCAGCACTGGAAGAATTGCGGTAAGAAGAGGGGGTAATATACTGTGATAGCAAAGGTTCCTTCGGCGTATATGACGAAGGCATTGATCGTATTTTTGGGAATGCTGGCGGCCATAGCGCCTCTTTCAACGGATATGTATTTGCCGGCTCTTCCTGCAATGATGGCTGATTTCTCGGTAACGCCCTCCATGATTCAAATGACATTGACCGCTTCCATGGCCGGCATGGCGGTGGGACAGATTTTTGCCGGACCGGCCAGTGATGGAAAAGGACGAAAAGGACCGTTGACTGCGGGGATGTTGATTTTTACTGTTTCTACGATTATATGTGCTTGTGTATCATCTATTTCTGTTTTTCTTGTATTTCGATTTATCCAGGGATTTTCCGGCGGGGCCGGTATTGTGATCGCTCGTGCTATTGCCAGAGATGTATGCAAAGGACCGGCATTGACCCGGTTCTTTTCTATTTTGATGTTGGTGAACGGGATTGCCCCGATTTTGGCACCCGTCATAGGCGGTCAGATTTTACGTGTTTTTTCCTGGCGGGGTATTTTTCTGCTTCTCGTATTGATCGGCATTGCCTTAACGGCAGGAGCTTTGCTGATGCGGGAAACATTGCCGGCAGCACAACGCATTTCCGGCGGCTTGCTGGATCATTTAAAAAGTTTCGGCAGTTTATTCGGCAATCGATATTTTATGGGGCATTGTATCATGCAGTGCTTTGCATTTGCCGCCTTCTTTGCCTATATTTCCGGTTCATCCTTTGTATTTCAAAATATATATGGCGTATCGGCGCAGATGTTCAGCTATATTTTTGGGATGAACGGTATCGGACTGATGATCAGTGGGGCTTTGGTGGGGAAATTGACCGGTTGTGTGGAGGATTGGAAGATCCTTCGCATTTCTTTGTATCAGGCGTTGATAGGAAGTCTTGTCCTGCTGTTGTGTTTTATCATGACAGCGCCTCTCCTGCTGGTTGTCTTGGTATTGTTTTTGACGATTCCGACGCTGGCAGCACTCAGTACCAGCAGCTTTTCCATGGCTATGCAGGCTCAGGGGCGAAATGCCGGAGGCGCATCGGCTCTGATCGGTTTTTTCTCCATGATATCCGGCGCTGTGATGGCACCGTTAGTAGGTATTGCCGGTAGTTATACGGCGCTGCCAATGGGACTTATTATGGCTGGCGGGGAAATAGGGGCTATGGTTGCTTTTTATCTATGGATTTATCCTTTTCATAAAAACATCGAAAAAACTAAATAACTTTTCTTTTTTTATATCTATGTGTTAAAATATAAAAAAGACGATAGAGAAAGGAACGTTATTATGAATAAAAAGGCGGAAAAATTTGAAGCTATGCTGAAAGCCGAAGAGATTACGGCGTTTACTATGCGGGAAATGGGAGATGATTTTCATGGCAGCGTATATTACTCCAACTTGCAAATCAAGGGACAGCAGCTGCCGCTTATGGTTATCCTGGATGACAGCATTTACGCTATGCTGCGCGTTTTCGTTGCCGTCAAAGTGGTAACGGCGGAAAATAAAGACAGAATTGCTGTGTATCTTAATGAATGTAACAAGAAATTCAAGGTTTTTAAATATTATATTTCCGATGACGGAGATATTGTGTTGGACAGTTGTCTTGTTGCCGGTGATGATGCCTTTGATGCGGATATGGTCCGGACTATTATCGATGTGATGCTGCAGCATTTGGAGGCAACCTATACTGATACGATGCAATTCGTATGGGGAAGTCCGGCATAAGCCGTACGTATAGAAACATAAACAAGGTACCGCAGCGTGAACAGCCCCCTGCAAGTTGGATTTAAAATCTAACTGCAGGGGGCTGTTCCGTGAAGTGGTACCTTGTTGCATATATGATTATAGATTTCGCGATACTAAGTCTTCCATGGAGATGATATTGCGGTGGAAGGGAATGTCCGGCTGTTCTGTTAAATAGTCGAGGGCATAACCGACAGCGGTTGTTACGCCGTATATAAGACCGTCTTCATCAAGGTCGAATTCCGGAGTATGGTGATTGGCGCCACAGCCCTTTTCTCCATTGGCAATTCCCGTGAAGGTAAGTACACCGGGATACAGCCGCATGGTGAGTGCCATGGTTTCCGAGGCCATCCAGGGTTCGCAGGGTGTCAGTACGGCATCGCCTAAGTATTTTTTTATGGCCTGTTCTGCACGAGTTACACAGATTTCCGCATTGCGCGTTTCGTATAACGGTTTTTTCATATGAATAATTTCATAGGAACAGTTATAATTTTTGCAGTCATTTTCCAACAGTTTTAAAAATTCTTCGTAGAACATTTTTCCGGCATTGTCATAGCTGAAGAATCGGCTGGTACCTGAAAAAATCAAGTCGTTCGGAATGACGTTCAGCACATCGCCGCTATGGAGACTGCCAACGGAGACCGTCAGCGTTTCCATGGGAGAGACAGCTCGCATGCGCAATGCCTGCAGGTCTTTGTAAAATGCGGTAAAGCAGTCAATGGGACTTTGTGCCAAATCAGGACGGGAACCATGGCCGCCGTGTCCTTTGATTTTGATTTTGAATCCAAAGCCGCCGGCCATAGCAGGACCGTGGCAAACTGCCATCTTTCCGGCAGGAATATCCCAGCGTACATGGGTAGCATAGCAGGTATCAATATTCCAGCCACTTTCGTTTTCTAAATACGGCAGTAAATATCGTACGGCATCAGAGCCTTCTTCCCCTTCTTCAAACATGAGAATGACTTTGCCCGGCCAGTTGTCTTTTTGTTCCTGCAGCAGCTTAGCCTCCATGAGCAGCATGGCAATATGGCCATCATGACCGCATGCATGCATTACGCCTTTGTTTTGAGAAATACAGGTGCGTGGGCAGCTGAGGTTTTTTTCGTCTTCTACAATGGGAAGTGCATCTATATCGGCACGCAGCAGAATTGTTTTGCCGTTTCCCTTACCGTCGATCCAGCCGAAAATGCCACCGTTTTTGACGTAATGATAGGCAATACCATAGCTATCCAATTTTTTTTCAATGTATTTCATGGTTTCAAATTCTTCAGCCGACAGCTCCGGGTGTTCGTGGCAATAGCGGCGGATATTTTTCAATTCTTCGAAATGTTGCATTACTGTTTCTTTTACATTCATTTTATATATCATCCCTTTGTTTTTGGTATGTGATACAGGCCATTGACCGAAAACGATCAATGGCCTGTATCACATATATACTCGAATATGCTAACATTATAATCAGTCTTTCCGGTAAAGTCAATGAAGGAATTCTTGCCGGATGTGTTGAAAAAACAGAAGCGGTGATGCTATAATTACTTACAAAGATAGGTAGAAACGGTACATAGTGACGATATACAGGAGGAGATTCATATGACGAAGCCTATTATGGTTGTGGGAACGATGACAAACACAGGAAAAAGCTGGATTGTTACCGGATTATGCCGGATTTTTCATCAAGATGGTAAATCGGTGGCTCCTTTTAAAGCACAAAATACGGCAAGCAGTTCTTTTATTACGGATACAGGAGAAGAAATCAGCAGGGCGCAGGCTGTTCAGGCTGAAGCCGCGGATATTGAACCTACGAGTTTGATGAATCCCGTACTGCTGAAGCCTGTCGGAGAAAAAACATTTCAAGTGATTGTGCAGGGGCATCCTGTCGGCAGCATGACGGCGGATACATTCCAGATATATCACGATAAGAAGCTGGGGGCTGTTTTGCGGGAGTCTTATGAAGCATTGGCGGCCGTCTACGATATTGTTATTCTGGAAGGGGCGGGAAACCCATCGAAAGTCGATTCCAGTGAAGATGACCTGGCTAATATGGGGATGGCTAAAGTGGCACAGGCACCGGGAATCCTGGTTGCCGATATGGATAGAGGCGGTGTTTTTGCGACGCTGTTTGGAACTATTATGCTGATGCGGCCGGAAGAACGGGTGATGATCAAGGGGATTATTATCAACAAATTCAGTGGAGAACCCGACAGCTTGACGTCTGGGCTGCGCATGATTGAAGAAAAAACAGGAATTCCCGTTTTAGGTGTTGTTCCCATGGCTAATATCGATATAGAAGATAATCTGTCCGCAAGCATCAAAAGTGATGATGTGGAAAAAATTATTACCATCGACGTTATAGCGCTGCCGCATATTTCTAATTTTACGGACTTTAATGCGTTTGAATGTATTCCCGGCGTTGCATTGCGTTATATTCATAAGGGAAGCGAATTAACTGATCCGGATATGATCATTATTCCCGGGACATTGAATACGATCGGTGATTTGAAATGGATGCGCCAGAATGGCATAGAAGAAGCGATCTTAACGAAGGCTCGTGAAGGCGTCGTGGTATTTGGTGTTTGCGGCGGGTATCAGATGATGGGAGAAAAACTGGCTGATCCCTATCATGTAGAAGAAGGCGGTGTACTGAAAGGAATGGGACTGCTCAAGACAGATACGATGTTTTCCGACCGGAAACGGACTTTTCGCGTGGAAGGATTTTTTGGCAATGTCCGAGGTATCTTTCGCCAACTAAAAGGCAAACGCTTTTATGGATATGAAATTCATTCAGGGATTACCGATTTTCCTACGGAAGACTGCTTAACGCATATGCGGCCGACGTATGAACCGGGAGAAATAGTGCCGGAAGGTTCCCAGTATGTTGATGATGTGATGAATGTGTACGGAACGTTTATACATGGCATATTTGATTGTGAAGGCGTAGCGTCGACGATGGCCCGGGCACTTTTCTCCAAGAAAGGAAGAAAACCAGCTGACATGCAGAGTGTTAATTATCGCTCTTATAAACAAGAACAGTATGATAAACTGGCGGATTGCCTGCGTCGGCATATCGATATGGAGAAAATCTACAAGATAGTGGAGGAAGGATTATAATGGAGACCGGACTGATTCATGTATATTGCGGTGATGGCAAGGGGAAAACAACGGCTGCGCTGGGACTTGCTGTTCGCTGTGCGGGAAGGGGCGGAAAGATATTGTTTGTCCAGTTTCTCAAGGATCGTCCGACAGGAGAACTTGCATCCTTAGCCTTGATTCCCGGGATTACCGTAGTGCGGGGAACGGGAAATAAAAAATTTACCTTCCAAATGACAAAGGCCGAACGGAAGAAAGCACATGATATACAGAATTCCTTATTTGATACGGTGCTGGCGCAATGCCATACACGGCATCTTGATATGCTGGTATTGGATGAGATCTTGGTGGCCTGCAGTACGGGTCTGGTCGATGAATCAAAGCTGCTTTCATTTCTGCGTACTAAACCGGCTAAGCTGGAGGTCGTTTTGACGGGACGCGGTCCTTCCCAAGCGGTGATAGACGCCGCTGATTATGTATCGGAAATCTGTAAACGCAAGCATCCATATGATAGAGGACAGGTTGCGCGAATCGGCATAGAAGAATAATTTTTTTAAGGCACCGGTACGGTAATGTGCACAGATTTTATAATAAAAATAGGAGGGAGCAAGGGCTCTCTCCTATTTTATTCCCAATATTTTCTTGATTTCTTTGAGGTGGCTTTTACCTATTGGAATTTCGCCTAATTCTTTTTTTCCGGGTAATGGAATTTTCAGCCAATATGTGCTTTTATACCAGGGAAGGATCTCTCGGACTTGGGACAGATTGACCAGATAACTGCGATGTACACGCTTAATCGATGTATCCTTTAATTTTTCTTCTAAGGAGGATAGCGTATCATTATATGTATACATGCCGCTTAACGCGATTACATGGACGACGCCGCCGGTTACATGGATATACAGTATTTCCGACATGTCGACCAAGTTGATATGTCCGTTTTTTCTACGACTAACTTATGCAGCGGTCTGGGAGAAATTTTTGGCAGGGAATCATCGATAGAATGAAGTTTTCTGTTTTTTTCGGCAGAAGACAGTTCTTTTAAACGGGCAATGGTATCATCGAGCCGTTCTTCATCGAACGGCTTCAGCAGGTAGTCTATGGCATGGACATCAAACGCATTGATTGCATATTCATCGTATGCTGTGGCGAAAACAATCAAGGTATTCTGTGATAATTTACGGATAATACGGGCTGTTTCTATCCCGCTGATACTGCGCATCTGGATATCGAGGAATACGACATCCGGTTTCAGCTGCGCGGTTTTGGCAACGGCTTCTTCCCCGCTGTCGCACTCGGCACAGATAGTTAAATCGCTGTAGCGGGATAATAAATAGTGGAGTTCATCGCGAGCCGGTTTTTCGTCGTCTACAATGATGACATTAAGCATGAACTATAACCTCCTTTGATTTTGGCACCGTTGTTGGCAATAATTGTTTCGGCAAATGAACGAAGACCGTGGTTCCCTGCCCTAAGGTGCTTTCGATCTTAAGGCCGTAACGGTCTCCGTACAAGCCTTGAAGGCGCGCGTTGACATTATATAATCCAATATGATCTTGCTGTTCATGGAACACTTCGTCAGTTACGGTCATGCCGATACCGTCGTCCTGGATGGTAAAGCAAATCGTATCCTCTTCTAATGATCCTTTTATTGATAAAGTTCCACCGTTTTCTTTTTTGTGCAGGCCGTGTTGCAGCGCATTTTCAACAAGAGGCTGCAGCGTCAAGGATGGAATTCCGTAGGAGAAAATGTCAGGATCAATAGATTCTGTAATGGATAATTTATTGCCATCCCGTATTTTAGCAATTTCCAAATAGGCGTGAACTTGGAAGAGTTCTTCGCGGATAGAAATGATTTTCCCTGTTTTTTGCAGGGAAAATCGGAATAAGGAGCTTAGCTTAGTTAAGATATGACGTGCCGTATCCGGTTGTGTACGGATGAGCGATGAAATCGTATTTAACGTATTGAACAGGAAATGCGGGTTGATTTGCATGTGAAGTGCCATCAATTTCGCTTTGTCGGCCAACTTTGACTGGTTGTCCAGTTCTGCTAAATCAAGTTGAGTTGAAAAAAGTGTGCCGATATCCTTGGCGAAAACAAAATCGGAATGACTGATAGCATTTGCCTGTGTATAATACATTTTTAGAGTACCGGCTAAATGGTTGCGTTTAAATAAAGGTACGACGATTGCCGAGGCTAGTTTGCAGCCGGGGTAAGAGCAGCCGATTTCCTCGTGATTGGTAGCGACGGTTATTTTTCCGGTTTTCAAGGTATGACAAGTGGCACTGGTGAGGCCATCATTGCGATGGGGACCATGGTGTGCACTTTCGGCTCCGGCAAATCCCAGTACTTCCGTCGTATTTGTCAAGGCAACGGCTTGGTAATCTGTTGTTTGAAGAATGATATGACAGCGGCCTGGGCATTTTTTTCCGTCAGTCCCGTACGAAGGTATGGCAAGGTATGATTTGCGATATGCAGCGCTCGATGAGATTGTTCGGCAGAAATTCTGTCTTCTTGTTCAAAGGCCCGACGGACGATGACCATAAAGATGACAAGACCCATGGAATTAGCTGCCGTCATGGGAAATCCGATGGTATTGACTAATTCCAAGGCGCGCGAAAACGGATATGCCGTGAGCAAAATCATAACCATTTGTAGGATATTGACGGTAATTCCCAATGTAAAAATAACGATTCCAAGGTATTTTTTTCTTTTGATAATAATAGCATATAAAGCCGGAAATCAAACCTGAGAACATACAGGACAAGGAACAGGGCAGCGCGGTGAAGCCGCCCATCGTATAACGGTGGATTCCCGTAATGATCCCTACAACAGTGCCGATAATCGGTCCGAATAGCAGACCGCAGAGCATGATGATGACTTCGCGGGAGTTGGCAATGGCATCATTGATGGGTACACCGGCATAGGAGCAAAAAATACCCATGCCACTGAATAAAAGAATAATAATGACATTTCCCATAGAACCTATTTTACGTGTGAGGACTTGATGAAATACGGTCGTTTGCGTCAGCATATAGCCGGATATGGCGACGAGGCTGATGCGTTCCAGCATTTCTAATAACAAATTGGATATGACAAGCATCTTTATATAAATCCTTTCTCATAAATAGATAGTATAATACCATCTTAGTATAGCATATTTGCATGTACATTCAATCGGTAGAAAGAAAAATTCATTTATATGAAAGGCGCTCTATGGTATAATTAAATCATTACAGTATATTTATCCGTTGTGTGAGGTGTGTACCAAATTGGAACAAGCTGTGCGAAAAGTCTTAATAGCATTAACCGGTAAAGGCTATGAAGCGTATATCGTCGGAGGCGCTGTACGGGATTTATTGCTGCATCAGGTACCCCACGATTATGATATTACGACCTCCGCCCATCCGGAGGAAATCCGTGCGGTTGCCGATGAGCAGGGATGGCGTGTTGTAGATATACAAGGCGCCCAGTTCGGTATTATCGCGATTCTTGTGGATTCTGTGGTTGTAGAGACGGCAACCTTTCGCGGAGAATCCTATGGGACCGATAGCCACCGGCCTGAAAAGATATGGTATGCGACTACGCTGCAAGAGGATGTAAGCCGCCGTGATTTTACGGTGAATGCGTTGGCAATGGACGTATCCGGAACGATATACGATTATGTAGGCGGATGCAAGGATATACGTAAGAAGCGTCTGGCCGCGGTGGGGGATCCCGTGCGTCGGTTTCAAGAAGATGCACTGCGGCTGTTTCGTGTCTGTCGTTTTACGGGACAATTGGATTTTTTGCCGACTAAAGATGTATTGGCAGCGATGCCGCGTGCATTTTCCCGTGTAGAGGGCCTTTCGTTGGCACGTGTTGTTGCTGAAATTGACAAACTTATGGTTACACCGTATGTCGCAAAAGGCTTGGATGTTTTAGTGCGGTCCGGACTGGGTGACTGTTGCTGCCGAAAGAAAAAAAGCGGCGTCTATACACTTGTTCCGATTTTACCGGAATTAGCACATTTGCCGCATACACCGCAGTCCCGTCCTTTTCATGCTTTTGACGCATGGTTCCATACGCTGGCAGCGGTAGCACATACACCGCCGGAGCTGACGGTACGGTATGCGGCACTGTTCCATGATGTAGCCAAAGGGCTTCCCGGTATTCGCGGTGTCCATCAAGGACGCCTGACAGATTATGGACATGATGAAAAGGGTGCAGCAATAGCAGCACAGATTTTAACTCGCTGGGAAAAACCGGAAGCCTGGGTGTGTCGGGTAGCCTGGCTTGTAAAAACGCATATGAAATTCCATTATTTTGCCAATACGGGGATGGGAGATGTGGATAAGTGGCTGCGCAAGGAAGCACAGCAAGGTCCATTCCACAGAACAGGTGATCTTACCGAGGCAGTCGGACAGGCGACGCAGCTGGCTATCGGCGATGTGCTGGCTTGCAGCGGTTCGTCTGATACCAACGGTACGGCATCTTTTGGAGAATATATGCAGCTGTTGGCTGGACAAATGCCGGTCCATACGAAAGATTTGCATTATGACCGGCGCATACCGGAACAGTGTGGCATTTTAACGGGGGCTTGCTTGCAAGTATTATTGCAGCGAGTACAAAATAAAAATTTAAAAAATGATCCGGAGATATTAGCCAAGGCTGCCGGCAAATGGTTACAGCGGCAGCGTGGGGCTTATGATAATGACGATGAAAGCAAACAATAAAACTTGTACTAACAATCGAATACGCAGGAGAATCAGTACTTGCTTGGTTCTTCTTCTCGGCATGTGCATTATCATCGGAGGCCGGCTTTTTTGGCTGCAGGTCGTTCAAGGCAGCATGTTAGCGAAACGGGCGGATATGCAGTCGGAAGAAGATCGAAAACTGCAATCACCGCGGGGGACTATTTTTGATAGAAACGGGAATATACTTGCCGTAAGTTCTATTGCCAAATCATTGTATGCGGATCCTACGATGATTAATCGGTCACCCGCGGAGTTAGCTGTACTTTTAGCTCCGTACATTAATCTTGAACCGCAGCAAATCCAAGAACGGTTGCAGCGGGATACGGCGTTTGTCTGGCTGCAGCGGACGATGGATCACGAAAAATACGAAGCGCTGCAAGTTATGATCCAACGTGAAAAGCTCAAGGGACTGGCATTTATTGATGAAAGCTGCCGTTCTTATCCTAACGGTAGTTTGGCGGCTCAACTTGTCGGTTTTGTCGGGGACAATGACCAAGGACTGGATGGGATTGAAATGGTGCTGGACAAGGAAATTAAAGGAGATGTCCGTAAATTTCGGCTAACGACAGATCGCAATAATATACCTATTTTTGAATCGACGCTGGAGCAAATTTTGCCGGACAAGCAACGATCTGTTCAATTGACGATCGATAATACGATCCAGTATGTAGCGGAAAAAGGACTGGATATGGTCGTGAAGCAAAGTCATCCTACCGGAGCTTCTGTCATTATTATGAATCCTAAAAACGGAGAGATTTTGGCTATGGCCAGCCGGCCTACGTTTGACCCTAACCAGTACGGCAGGGGAAACAGCGAATCATATAAAAACCGGGCAGTAATCAATATGTATGAACCGGGTTCTACCTTTAAAGCCATTGTGGCGGCAGCTGCTCTGGATGCGGGAACATGGGGAGTAGATACGACATATAATGATGTAGGATATATTAATATTGATGACCGGCAAATCCGCAATTGGGATGAGACCGGCATGGGTATCGTAACATTAAAGGATATATTGAAGTTTTCCATTAATACGGGTATGGCTAATATAGGACTTCATACAGGCGGAGATATTTTGACCGCCTATGCCAAGAAATTTGGGTTTGGCAAACCGACGGATATAGAACTTCCGGGAGAAGGAACGGGGATACTCTTTGATCCCAAAACAATGAGCCGTGTCGATGTAGCGACCATGTCCATCGGGCAAGGTGTGGCAGTTACACCGCTGCAGATGGTGCAGGCTTTTGGGGCGTTGGCAAATGGTGGACATATGATGAGACCTCATGTGCTTAAGGAAATAGATAATCCCGACGGATCGGTATATGAAAAAACGAAATCGCAGGAAATAGGTACGCCTGTTTCGGAGGAAGTGGCGCATACCATCGCTTCTATTTTAGAGCAGGAAGTATCTTCCGGCGGTGGACAGAATGCCAAAGTGGAAGGATATCAATTCTGCGGTAAGACAGGGACGGCACAACGGCTGAATGCCGAAGGAACAGGATATGCAGAAGGGCAGTATATCGGTTCTTTCATCGGATTCGGACCGTACGATGATCCGCAATATGTAGTACTTATCGTTGTTGATAATCCTTCGGGAACTTATTATGGTGCACAAGTGGCAGCACCTATTTTTAAAGAAATGATGACGCAGATCGTACGCATTAAAGGGATACGTCCAACGACTTCCGTTACCCATACCGATCTTCCTAAAAAGCAAGAGGCAATCAAAAAAAGGACGATTCCTGATGTGGTACAAAGCAGTGCCGGTATACTGCTGCCTTCTTTTATCGGCTGGGATAGCCGGGATGTAAATGACTGGCTTGATAAAGCGGATCTCGGATTTGTTCCCAATGGGACAGGACGTGCTGTTTATCAGAATCCGGCCAGTGGCCGGTATGTGGAACCGGGAACGGATGTCCACGTGACATTTATGCGATAGAGGTGACACTATGGAGATATTAGATGGAAAAGCCGTTGCTGCTTTTCATAGGGAACAGATTGAACAGCGATTGGATGATTTGCATGAGCGGCAGATTCATCCGGAATTGGCCATCATCTTGGCCGGTTCGGATAAACCGTCGGCTATGTATGCCAAATCAATGTGCAAGGTAGCCTGTTCGATGGGACTCAAAGCAGAAATATATGCAGAGCCTGGTACGGTCAGGGAAAACGAATTGATTGCCATGATCGAACATTTTAATGAACAACCGTCTATTTTCGGTATCTTGATGATGATGCCGCTGCCGTCGCATATGAATGCGAACCGGGTCGTGAATTGTATTGATCCTCGCAAAGATGTGGATGGCTTAACGGATAAAAGCATTGCCGACTTGTTTACGGGCCGTCCGGGTTTTGTTCCCTGCACGCCACGGGCGGTTATATCCATCTTGGATTATTATCATGTTTCTTTGTCAGGTAAAGAGGTGGTTATTGTTGGCCGCAGCAACGTGGTGGGAAAGCCACTGGCTCAATTGTGTCTTAACCGTAATGCCACGGTGACGCACTGCCATACCCGCACACGTGAATTAAGCGAGGTGACTCGACGAGCCGACATATTGATTTCTGCTGCCGGACGCGCTAAACTAATACGTAGGGATATGATAAAACCCGGGGCAGTAGTAATTGATGTCGGAATCAATCGATGGGAAGGGAAGACCGTCGGTGATGTTGATTTTGAAGAGGTAAAACCGTCGCCGGAGCTATTACGCCGGTACCGGGAGGCGTTGGCGCCGTTACGACAATGATGATCGTTGAAAATGTAGTTTGCGGAACAAAGCAAACGGAGTGAGTGTTTGAAAAGAAGGTGTAAAAAATGCATTTAGCAGATAGTTTTTTAGTACATTATTTGAATCGTTTTGATAAGTATTGCTTTCATGTGATTCTTCATGGAAAAACGTATACCGTGGGGGAGGGAAAGCCTGTATTTCAGGTCACCATACATCAGGATATTCCGAAAAAAGAATTACTGGCGTCTACTTCGCTGGCGCTCGGTGAAGCTTACATGCGTAAAGATATTACCGTTGACGGAGATTTATTTACTGTGCTTAAATGCTTACTGGAACAGACCAGTCAATTTTCTTTGGATAAGAATGCGTTGGGAAATATCTTGTATACGCCGGAATCCAAAGCTAAGCAGAAAGTACAAGTTTCTTCCCATTATGATTTGGGCAATGACTTTTATAAATCATGGCTTGATCCGTCCATGAGTTATTCGTGTGCCTATTTTAAACATGCTGATGATACGCTGGAACAGGCTCAGTATAATAAAGTTCATTATATTTTAGATAAGCTGCATTTGGAAAGAGGAATGTCTCTTCTCGATATTGGATGCGGTTGGGGATATTTACTGCTGGAAGCGGCTCAAAAATATGGTGTAAAAGGGTATGGTTGTACGCTGAGCAAAGAACAGTGGAAGAAAGGACAGGAACGGATTCAAAAACTTGGTTTGGAAGGGCAGGTGCAAATCGATTTATTGGATTATCGCGATTTAAGTGAAAGCGAACGCAAATATGACCGTATCGTCAGTGTTGGGATGATCGAGCATGTTGGGCGTTCCAATTATCCCTTGTATATGGAAAAAGTGGATCATCTGCTGGTCGATGGCGGTGTGTTCATGCTTCATTATATCAGCGGACATGATGAAGAAATCGGCAATCCCTGGATGCGAAAGTATATTTTCCCAGGCGGTACGCTGCCCTCGCTGCGGGAAATCATCAATCTAGCGTATGATTATGATTTTCAAGTACTGGATGTAGAAAGCCTGCGCCGCCATTACTATAAAACACTGCATTGCTGGTATCAGAATTTTGAGAAGGTTCGTGATATGATCATTGAGGATAAGGGGGAAGAATTTGTGCGGATGTGGGAACTATATCTGTGTGGTTGTGCCGCATCTTTTTACATCGGCAGTATCGACGTACATGAAATCCTGATGACGAAAGGAACCAATAATCAGCTCCCCATGATCCGGTGGTATTAAAAATATACGATCTGGCCATATAATATACATAAAATAGAGCTGTAATTATTGAAAATAAGATATTTTTGTAGTAAGATGAAAAGATAAAGAGTATCAGTGCTTTTACTGATAATTCAATTACGAAGGAGGCTTTTACTATGACACAAGTAGAATTTTATCGCTGTGAATTATGCGGCAACATTATTGCAATTGTTCATGATGGAGGGGGCAGACAATTAACCTGCTGCGGACAGACTATGAAGCATTTGGAAGCAGGCGCTGTGGATGCAGCCAAGGAAAAACATATTCCTGTTATTGTAAAGGAAGGTGGAAAGATAAAAGTTACGGTTGGGTCAGTGGAACATCCTATGCTGCCGGAACATTTCATTCAATTTGTGGCACTTGCTGCCGGAGATAGACTGATGATTAAGTATCTAAAACCCGGTGATGCACCTAAAGCGGAATTTTGTGAAGTTCCTTCTGGTACAGTATATGAATACTGTAATCTTCATGGCCTTTGGAAAGCGGATTTTTAATTGGCTTGCCAGTATTGTATATAAAAGGATCTGCGATGCAGATCCTTTTTTTTCAAAAAAAACAGGTGGGAAATCATTGATTTCCCACCTGTTATGATTGCATGACCTTGTACTATTATTTTGAATAGAATTCGACAATTAGTGTTTCGTTGATTTCAATCGGAAGTTCATCACGTTCCGGAATACGAGTCAACGTACCTTCAAAGTTATCAAAGTTCTTTTCGATATACGGAAGATCAAAAGTTTTTAGTTCTTGGAAGGATTTTTTGAACATTTCGTTGGAGCGAGAGCCTTCCTTCAACGAAATTGTCGAACCCACTTTAACATTAGCGGACGGAATGTCGCATCGTTGGCCGTTTACCAAGACATGACCGTGATTGACCATTTGCCGGGCCTGACGGATGGAGTTGGCAAAACCGATACGATAAACGATATTGTCTAAGCGGCATTCCAGCAGCTTAAGCATGTTTTCACCCGTAATACCGCCTTGTTTTCTGGCTTTATCATAATACCGGACAAATTGACGTTCGAGCAGGTTGTAATATGCTCTGAGCTTCTGTTTTTCCAATAATTGTGTACCATATTCAGAAACTTTCTTTTGACGCTGATCTTTTTTTACACGTTTCAATGCCTTAGGATGTCCGTACACATTGAGTCCGAACCGGCGACATTCTTTAAAACGTGGGTCTCTCCTTGTTGCCATTTATACATCACCTCATTTTATTATTCCTGCCTGAAAAGCAGTACTAAAATGATACCATGAATGGCTGTAAAAGTCAATGCAGTGAAGATCTTTTGATTGGAATAGTTGTAGGAATCCAGGTGGACAGAGAACGGAAAAATCAGTATACTGAAAAGATAGGAAGGAGAGTGTATATATGACGCATGCTCATGTTCATATTATTGCCTGCGGGGGTACGATTGCTGGAAAAGCAGGATCGGAAAAAGAACTGATTGGATATAAAGCCGGAGAACTTACGATTGAAGAACTATTGCTCTCTGTACCGGAGGTCACGGAGTATGCAGATATTACAGGAGAACAGTTTTGCAATATGGACAGCACCAATATGACGGAGGATTTATGGCTGCGTCTGGCTCAATGCGTAGAAGCGGCAGCGAATAGAGAAGATGTCGATGGTATTGTCATTACGCACGGCACCGATACGATGGAGGAAACGGCATACTTTTTAAATTTGGTGGTGCATAGCCGTAAGCCGATTGTTATGGTTGGTTCCATGCGGCCGGCGACGGCACTGAGTGCAGATGGACCGTTGAATTTGCTGGATGCAGTTCGTATAGCGGCTTGCCGACAGGCAGGAGATTATGGGGTCCTGGTAGCTATGAACGGACGTATTTGCGGAGCGCGCAGTGTAGAAAAAACGGATACTACGCATGTAGATACGTTTCGTTCCAGACAAATGGGATATATGGGAATCATCCAGAATGGGATTCCCTATTTTTATCAGCACAGCTTGCGGCGCCATACCTATCTTTCACAGTTGTCCTGTCAAGGAATTACGAAATTACCTGCTGTATGTATAGTGTATTGTTATGTGGGAATGTCGCCGACGTTGGTTCGGGCAGCTGCCGCATCTGGTGTGCAGGGAATAGTGACGGCCGGTTTAGGACATGGAAAGATTCCGGAACCCGTACTTAAAGAATTAAAGCAAGCAGCAAAACAAGGGATTGTTACGGTATGCACATCGCGTACATTGGGAGGCATCGTCAGCACAACGGAAGACGACTCTGGATTTTTCCGTATTGCAGGAGACAATCTTCCGGCACATAAGGCCAAGATAGTATTGCAATTAGCTTTATTGCAGACTCAAGACCCACAGGCTTTGCAGCATTTCTTTGATTTGTACTGAGGAATGTCTGCACTGCGGAACCGTATGCATTTATTGAAATAGACGGGGGTCTGTGTTACAATAAATTTATGTGTTGATATATGACATAGGTGTAATGATTACAAATAAGATGGGAGCGATCGGTGATGAAAAAATATGCAGCCTTATTGGCAGCTGCAGCATTGACGGCAACAATCAGTATGTCCGCTTTTGCTGCTGCCGGTACGACACAATTAAAAGATATAGATAATTACTGGGGAAAGGATGCAGTACAGTATTTTTATGATAACCATTATGTCAACGGTACCAACGGCAGTTTTTATCCGGACAAAGCAGCTACTCGTGAAGGGGTAGCTGCTATCATCAGCAATATGATCGGCAATGATGCAAAAGCTAAAAGTGCTTTTAGTGATGTAAAAGGACGCTGGTCGGAACATGCGATAGCTTCACTTTGTGAAAAAGGAATTATGAACGGGTATAATAACGGAACGTTTAAGCCGGAACAGAATGTAACGCGCGAAGAGTTTGCGGTTATCGCGTATAATTACCTGAATTATCGAGGTGCTACTACGGGAACTGTCGTTGATACCAGTTATGTCGATGAAAATCAGATTGCACCTTGGGCGCAGAAGGCGGTAGATGCATTGGCTGCTGCTGGCTATATGGAAGGAGCCAATAATGTATTTCATCCCAAGGATAATGTGACACGCGGCGAAGCTGTTGCAGTTTTATACCGTATTTTAAAGGGAACAGAGGCAGACAATGCAGCAAAGACCAAAGTAGAAAACCAAGTATTCAGTGATATTACGACGGTGTATGGCAGCGTCAAGAGTTTTGCCGGAGATGGAATTATGTACTGGCAGGCGAATAAACTTCATGTGGGTGCAAAAACCAGCACTAAGAGGGATAAATTGACAACGACTATTGCTGCTGATGCGGCATTGCCGGCTGATACGGTGTATATTCAGAAATCGAAATACAGCTATAATGATTATAAAGCTATGATGACACAGGCGGAAAAAGTATATCGCGCGACGGAACCAGCCGATGCTAAGGTTTCGACGGATGTGGATTATTTAAATGAAAAAATTGTTCTTACATGCAGCTCCATTACGCCGGAAACGCAGCAGGCTCTTAATAAAGCATTAGGCAATACTGTTAAAATTGTAATTCAATAAGGCACAAACCATGAAGGAGTACAGTTCTCATGAAATATATTAAAGCTGCGGTTGTGTTGACGGCAATGGCGCTGACGGCTGCGAATGTTACGGCTTTCGCGCGGGCCCCTTATACAGATATTGGAAATGTGGCGGCAGAAACAGCAATCAATTATCTGTATGATACAAAATGTCTTACCTTTGCAGGAACAGTGGATATCCGCCTCTTTCATCCTGATCAAGCTATCACGCGCGGAGAATTAGCGAAGTTGTTGTGTGATACGATGCCGGTGTTTCAGACTGCCGGTGATATCAATAAAATAGAGAATCCAGTTCAGGCAGGCGCTAAGGCTGTATCGGCTATGTTGCGCTGCGGGTATCATGACCAATCGGGGAGATGGCACATTCCATCCAAAAGATATTGTTACACGGGAGGAATTGGCAGCAGCCGTATATCGCTATATGGCGTATTATCAAATGGAGACTGTCGATAAAGCAGTTAAGCCTTTTGCTGATGAGAAAGAAATTTCTGTTTCCTATCTGCCTATGGTTCAAGCATTGCATCGACAGCATATTATCGGGCAGAAAACGGAATATTTTAGACCGCAGCAACCTGTGACACGGGCGGAAGCCGTATTGCTTCTGTTCCATTTGGTTAAACCTGATGGAACTTATATTTCTCATGTTGATGTGCAAAAGCAGGTAATGAAGATATTAGGGACCGTGTATGGATCTCCTTTGAGCTATTTTGATCAAGGGACGATGTACTGGCAAGATGATACATTGGTATTAGCCTTGAAGGGGAATATTCCTCCGGAATTGGCACGGCGGTTGAAAGATGAAATAACGCCAGCAGGCATCGTTGTTTTGCGTAAGACAAAATATAGTCGGTCCGATTACGTCCATATGATGGATAAGGCTGTCCGTATATTTGTGAAGGCGGAGGGAGTACAAAATTATGTCGGAGCAGAACCGGATTATACAAAGGAACAAATTGTACTTACCGCTCATTATCCGGCTGATCCTGATACGGTAGCAGCTATAGCTAAGGCAGTTGGTGATCATGTCGTACGGATAGATGTTTTACCGGCCATTGCACAACACGATGCTGTCGTGACGGGTGTACAAAAATAAAATATATATGATTTTTACACAGAGAGAGGAAGAAGACCTTGCCACTACTGACAAGGTCTTCTTCTTCTCTCTATGTAAATTTATTTTGCAGGAATAAATAAGTGTTCTAGCTCTTTCGGAGATGATACAAGGTAATCCGGGTTTAGAGATTGCAGCAGCGGCTTATCCCGAAAACCCCAAGTAACCAGGGCAGAATCCAAACCGGAGTTATCAGCGGTTTTTTTTGTCTACTTCGGAATCCCCGATGTATATGGCTTCCTGTGCAGCACTATCAAGTCTCCGTAAGGCTTCCCAGATCATATCCGGTTCTGGTTTCTTTTTATAGTTAGCCGATTCACCCAGAGAAAATTGTACGAGATCTTCAAAAAATTCTTTATGAAGTTCGGTCACGGCAGCCTGTCCCTTGTTGGAAACAATCGCTGTTTTATATCCGGCATCGCGAAGGGAGGCTAATATTTCAAGAATACCTTCATAGGGCTTAGTATGACCCTGACAGTGCGTTCCGTAGTAATTTTTGAACGCATCCTGCAGTTCCTGCTGAAAATCTTGGCTTGCTCCCGGGACCGCTTGGCGGATCAATCCGGCGTAGCCGTAGCCTAAATAGGAACGGACCTGCATTTTTGTTTTTTCTGTGAGCTGGTATTTCCGCAATATATAATTTAAGCTTTCTGTGAGCTCGTCCAGCGTATCAAGGACGGTTCCGTCCATGTCAAAAATAATTGTTTTATAGGTGTTCATCTGTACTGTAATAATTTGAAATCGTATCAATGAAATTCAAATTATCTGCCTCCTTATCCTGTAATAAAAAAAGTGTCTGAACCTATTATAGCTGTGAATAGGGTGTTTGTCTAATTTTAGTGTTTTTAAAAGCTATAAAAATATATAAAAACATGTTAAAATGAAGCTTGTATTATGTTACAATAAAAATAGAAAATACCTATTGCATATTAGGTGGATAGATATACAAGGAGTGGATGTTATGACGAAGTTTTTGCCGTATGTTATTTTAGCGGGTGTGGTTATTATATTTTTTGTGATCTGTTATATTATGTATTCCGGGCATTTAACGGAGAAACCTGTGAAGAAAAAACATAAAAATATAGCGTTGGAAGCACAAAAAAAACGAAATGAACAACATGCGGCATGGGCTACTTTAGAAACGCTGCACTCCAAAGATTCGACATCTTTGAAAGAAGATACGACACCGGTTCCAAAAATTTCTAATGTAAAGGTCAAGGAACGCAGAGAAAATCCGGAAGAAACAGGGTTTGTTACAACGAAAGGCGAAGTTGTGCGCGCGGGAGACCAGATGTATTATGAAAAAACAACGTCTAAAAAAGCAGGGGATGACGGTTTTGGGACGACACAGGTCATTTCCCGTGAGGAAGTACTGGCAGCTATGAAGGAAGCGGATAAAAATAAAGAGATTGCCCAGCAGGAAAAAACAGCAAGCCCGATTGCTGGTATGGCAGAGGTTGTTGCAGCCGATCTGAAAGAGAAAAATCACAAGAAACGATGAGCGTTGCTGCACCTGTAGTACATTCCCCGGCACCGGCAGCTGCTGAACAAAAAAATATTCTTTCCGACGAAACCATGATTATGGATCCGGGAGCTCTGAAAACGAAACTTGCAGCAGCGGGGACAGCGGCCGGATCGGCGACGGTGGCAGATGTAACGACTAAAATGGCACCTGTTCATGTCGATACGGCATATACGCAAGAAGAACCTGTGAATAAGAATAAACGTACCGATATATCTTCTAAAAAAGAAGTTTCGCAAAGTCCATGGGGCAATGTGCTTCCTGGGACTGAAAAAACGGCGGAGGCATTCCCTTCAAAATCTATCTGGGCACAGGATACACATATAGATTCGCCGGTTATCAAAACGTGTGTTGCACATTTTCTCAATCATTACGGAATCGTAACACCGGAAATGAAACACCAAATTGAATTTATTACAGCAGCGGCGTTCCGACAGGCAGGAGTTTCTGTAGAAGCAGAACGGGAACGTATTATAAAACCGTTTATTATACAGGACGCGCTGCAGGATGTGCAAAAAACTTATTCGGCACATCCGGAGGAACATGCAGCGGCGGTGGCGCTGCGGGCTTTTTGTGATGTGGTTCATTGTCCGCCTACATCGACACGCCATTTAGTGGCGATCAACACATTGAAAGTAATGCCCTATCTTTCACAGGAACACTATCGTATTTTAGCTATCTTGCTGGTATTTTTGTATTCCCGTAATTCTCATAATGTGGACACGGAAACATTTAGGCAGTATATCGATAAATATGTAATGCCTTTCTTGGAACGATTTCCGACGGAACGTTCATTTTATCAGCAGCTGGATTATTTGCATTGTACGGCACTGGAAACTAAGGAAACGCCTTTTGCCGAAATATTGGCTGATTCATATCCGCTGTTATTCCGCTATCGGGGATTTACGCTGGAGGAATTACAGACATCCCTGCGGGGAAAACATATTCCGCCGGAATTTATTGTTCCTTCTTTTAATTCTGATCTTTATAAACTAGCGCTGGTAGATGAAGGAATGGCCTCACGCTTTTTTCGGCAGACCGGGATTACCGACCGCAATACACAAAATCACTTGCTGCGTTTAGCTAAGAAACATCCTACCAGTTTTAATGGAGAAGAAGCCTTGGATATTTTGGAAGAAATATCTCCGGTATTTGCCGATATGGGAGATCTTTGGGACAGCACACTGCTGCGAGTATCAACATTATCTCTCCTAGGTTTGTATTTAGCACAGGCATATGTGAAGGAAATAATCGGGGAAGATTTTGATTTATCCCGATGGTTTGAATAAGGAGGAAGGAAAATGAAGAAGATACGCAAAGCTGTTATTCCGGCGGCCGGGTATGGGACTCGTTTTTTGCCGGCGACAAAGGCTACGCCAAAGGAAATGCTGCCTATTGTAGATAAGCCGACTATTCAATATATTGTGGAAGAAGCACTGCAAAGCGGCATTGAAGAAATATTGATTATCAGCGGCCATGCCAAGCGGGCAATCGAAGATCATTTTGATACGACCTTAGGCTTGGAATTGCATCTGGAGCAGCAAGGGAAAACAGACTTGTTGAAAATGATCCGGGACATTTCGGAAATTAATATCCATTATATCCGCCAGAAGCATATGCGCGGATTGGGGGATGCTATTCTTTGTGCCCAGTCTTTTATTGATGATGAACCCTTTGCAGTACTTTTGGGAGATGACGTTGTTTATAATGATGCTAATCCGGCTTTGCGCCAGATGATCGACGTATATGATAACGTAGGTGCTACTGTGTTGGGGTGTCAGGAAGTACCACGAGAACGAGTTTCTTCCTATGGGATTGTAAAAGGGAAACGGCTGGACGATTCTCGCTTGATACGCGTGAACCGATATGATTGAAAAACCGGCTGTCGAAGAAGCACCCAGCCGATGTGCTGTATTGGGCCGATATATCATTACACCGGATGTTTTTGAAGTATTGCGGTCGTACGGAACCGGGGAAGGGCGGAGAAATACAGCTTACAGACGCTTTAAAGTGATGGCTGGACGAGAAGCCGTATTTGCCTATAATTTTGAAGGCAAACGGTATGATGTGGGGGGATAAACTGGGATTTTTAAAAGCAACGGTAGAATATGCTTTGCGGCGGGATGATTTAGGGGAACCCTTCAAAGCGTATTAAAGGAGTTATTTTCGGGAAAAGATTCTTTTTAATGTAATGTGTATAGGGCATTCCGCGGTGGAAACATACTGTTTTCACCGTTTTTTGTAGTTAAAATAAAGATATTTGTTCATCTTGAATATAAAATAACAATGCATATTATGTATGCAATATGGCATAACAGCCATGGATAATTCGAAATAGACAATGTAAATAAGCAATTTTAGATTGACGATATCTCCTGATCGTTGGTATAATTAAATAAACAAAAACGAACATATAAGAACAATTAAAAATCAAGGAGGAATATATATGCTGCCAGCAGAACGACGCCAATATATTTTAGATAAACTATACAAGAATAAAGCAGTTGAGGTAAATGATTTAGCAAAGGAACTGGAGGTCACTCCGATGACGATCCGGCGTGATTTACAGCTTTTGGAGGACAGCGGCCTTGTGGAGAAAAGCCATGGCGGAGCGATTCTTACGGAATCTGTCGTCAAGGAAGCTACCTATCGTAATCGTAAACTCGTACATATTACTGAAAAAAGACGGATAGCAAAAGCGGCGCTTTCTTTGATAGAACCTTCTATGAGTATTTATATGGATGCAGGAACGACGAACTATGAATTGGCGACACTTATAGCAGAACAGCATTGGTCTGACTTGACGATCGTTACAAATGATTTGGCTATTGCTCAATTGCTGAGTTCTGTTGCCGGAGTTCGTGTTTTGATGGCAGGAGGAACGATTGATGCCGAATCTGCGGCTACTTGCGGTGTTTTTGCGACCAGTATGGTGAAAAGCATGCACTTTGATATTTGTATCTTAGGAACGCAGGCAATTACTCCGGATTGGCGGATTATGAGTGCCAATGTGGAAAAGATAGGAGTTAAGCGCGCCAGTATTGCGGCTTCGGATAAAGTCGTATTATTGGCAGATCATTCAAAATTTAACAAACACAAGTTGTATTATTTATTTAATTTGTGGGAGGCCGATATTTTGGTTACCGATTACAGAGCCTCTGAAGCAGAAAAAAATGTATTTACGGAACATGACGTTGAATATATCCAGATATAGAAAGGGAAGGAGAAAGACAATGCGTGAATTTGTTATACTTGCGGATGATTTTACCGGTGCCAATGATACAGGAGTTCAAGTAAGGAAACAAGGCATACCGATTGATGTATTACTGGAACTGGACCCGGCTGCCCAAGGCGAGGGCAGCATTGTTATTGATACGGAAAGCCGGGTCATTCCGCCAACGGAAGCCTATGCCTGCATGGTACATATTGCGGAGATTGTCGTACAGCAAGGGGGATGTCGGTATTTATATAAAAAAGTCGATTCTACTTTACGAGGCAATTTGAAGGAAGAAATAAAAGCGTTGCTGGACATATATAAGCCGGAACTCATTGTTTTTGATCCGGCATATCCGGCTCAGGGAAGAACAGTGGAAAACCGCCGTCTTTGCGTATACGGAAAACCGCTTCTTACTACAGAAATAGCGGCAGATCCCGCAATCCCGTTTTTGAAGATGATATTGCGCAGTTATTATCTTCGTATACAGGAACGGCGGTAATACATGTGACGGAAAAGGAACTGGCATCGGCAACTATGCAGCTGACGTCTGGGGCATATACGTTTGATACGACCCGGCAGGAACAGCTGGAACAAATAGCCAAGATGGTTCTGCAGACAGGCAGAAAAACCCTATGGATCGGGTCGGCAGGATTGGCAGCGGGATTGTTGTCGTCGGTCTATCACAAAGCACCTGTTCTTTCCGTTATCGGGAGCGTCAGCAGTAAGACAATGGAACAAATCGCATATTGTCAAGAACGAGGTATTTCTGTTGTGTGCGTCGATATGACTCGTATTTGTGAAGGAGACGCGATGGAAGAAGCTATTAGGCCTGCCGTTGACATATTGCAGAAGGGACAGGATGTTATTGTGACGGCAGCAGCGACTCGGCAGGATTACGAGACTTTCTTGAAGTACGGCAAGGACTGCGGCAAAGAACCGGCAGTATTAGCGGAAATAACGAAGCAGACATTGAGTGCAGCGGTTCCTTATCTCTTGTCCAAGGCCCGGATTTGTGGAATTTTTCTTACCGGAGGGGATACGGCGATTGCAGCGATTCACCGCCTGCAGGCCTCCGGTTCTCACATTGACAGTCAACTACTGCCGGGTTTTGTGCAGGGACGGCTGATGGGAGGTATCTGTGACGGACTTCCTATTGTTACCAAGGCGGGTGCTTTTGGGACGGACTCAGATATATACAGCAGTATGATGAAATTAAAGGAAATAGTAGGATAATATAGTACAAATATTGCAACGGATAAAAAACAGGTGTCGCAGTAACTAACGACAGCCTGTTTTTTTATGTTGACATAATAACATAAAAAAACAACGAATATCAGTATAAAAAACATAAAAGGAATAAATTTATGCATATTTGTAATGTATAAAGGGCGTTTCATCAAAGAATATTACTAATAAGCATAGGAATAATGCTGTTTTGTATTGACTGTTATAAAGTTATATTGATATAATAAATACGAACAAAAAAGAACATTAAATAACATAAAATAACAAAATAATTTGTTCGTTATAGTTACTATCGTAGTAGGAGGTAATGAAGTGAAATCAAAATTTGTAGGAATTACCATGGGAGATCCGGCGGGGATTGGGCCTGAAATATCGCTGAAGTCTATTGAAAAAAAAGAAGAATACAAAAAATCAGTATTGATTTATGGGAGTTACGATATACTTTCCTATTATCATACACTGTTGAAACTCACAACACCGTTAGTACAAATAGACAGTGTGGCTGATTTTCAAGAAGGAAAAATCAATGTTATTTCGGTTGTTGAGTTACAAGTTGGCCGGGATATTGAAATCGGCCAAGTTTCCCCTGTGGCCGGAGATGCGGCATATCGGTACGTAGAACGGGCGATTGCAGATGCCCTGAAGGGAGATATCAGCGTTGTAACAACGGCACCTCTTAATAAAGAAGCACTGCATAAAGGCGGGCATAATTTTGCGGGACACACAGAAATATTTGCCGCTTTAACGAAAACGAAATCATATACCATGATGCTTTGGAGCGACAAGATATCCGTTGTGCATGTCTCTACGCATTGTTCCCTGCGAGAAGCTTGTGACAGAGCAACAAAGGAAAGAGTGTTGGAATGTATTCATCTTGCCGATAATGCGATGAAAAAACTCGGTAAAATGATGCCGAAGATTGCAGTAGCAGGACTTAATCCGCATAGCGGAGAAGCGGGTATTTTTGGGCAGGAAGAAATTGATGAAATCGAACCGGCAGTTAGACAAGCACAACAGGAAGGTCTTAATGTAAGCGGACCGGTACCGCCGGATACGGTGTTTTTAAAAGCCTATAACGGTATATATGATGTAGTCGTAGCTATGTATCATGATCAAGGGCATATTCCTATGAAAATGGTGGCATTTGACAGCGGCGTGAATGTGACATTAGGCCTTCCTATTATCCGTACATCCGTAGATCACGGAACTGCCTTTGATATTGCGGGGAAAGGAATCGCTAATGAAGAAAGCATGCTCTATGCTGTGGATTTAGGCAAGCGGTTTGCCGAAGGATAAAAATGATGATTTAGGGTAAAATAGAATAAATTTTTGACTTCTATTTAAAATAAAAAGGAGGATATATTTATGGCAAAAATTGTTATATCACACAAATTACATGATGATGGGATGGCTGTATTGGAAAAAGCAGGTGTCGATGTAGTTATTACTAATAGCGGTGAACCGGAAGATATGTTGCCGGAATTAAAAGATGCAGATGGAGTCATTATACGTATTGGGCATATCGATAAAGCGACTATGGAACAATGTCCGAATCTTAAGGTTATAGCTCGCCCCGGTGTGGGAGTCGATAATGTCGATGTAAAAGGAGCTACTGAATTGGGAATACCGGTAGTTATTGCGCCGGGAGCTAATACACGTTCAGTGGCAGAGCATTCTATGGCTATGATGTTTGCTTGTGCCAAGGATATGTTGCATAGTGATATTGAAATGCGAAAGGAAATTTTGCTGTTCGCAGTGCGTATAAGGCGTATGAATTATTTGGCAAAACGCTGGGTCTTGTCGGCTATGGTCATATTGGCAGCGTATTTGCTGAAATGGCGACAGGCATTGGGATGAAAGTCCTTGTGTATGATCCATTTATTAATGAAGAAGTAGTAGAAAATCAGGGCTATGGGTATAGAGCTGATGTACATGACATTATTAAAGAATCGGATGTTATTTCGGTACATACACCGCTGACACCGGAAACACGGGGGATGATAGGAGAAGCAGAATTAAAGATGATGAAACCTACAGCGATTGTGATCAATTGTGCCCGCGGCGGTATTGTCGATGAAGCAGCTTTAGATAAAGCACTGACTGAAAATTGGATTCATAGCGCTGGTTTGGATGTTGTCGAACATGAACCCATAGATCCAAATGATCCTCTGTTTAAACATGAAAACATTATTGTTTCTCCACATATGGCGGGGCAAACGCAAGAAGCAGCCTCTGGAGTCGCTACGATGGCAGCCGAAGGAGCTGTAGCCATAGTCAATGGTCAAAAATGGGACAAAGTTTGTAATCCTAAAGTGTATGATCATTTACGGTGGCAAAAATAATTGCAGTATATTTTAATGGTCACCACTAGTTCAGTAAATTTTTTCTTTCATATTTAAATAAAGACGATATGAAATGATTGACGCTGTTTGAAAACGCCCATGCTCCCCGTTAGCAATGATTCATGCGTATGAAAAATAGTATGGCAACCGCTGTGCTAAACAGAAAAAATTATGCTGAATACGTTATTTTGTTATAAAGGAAGGTGTGTATTAAATGGAACAGATGAAAAAAACAAATGCACGATGGACAATCTTTATTATGCTGGCTGTAATTTGCACTATTAATTATATTGATAGAGCGGTTATATCTGTTTGCATGCCGCAAATTCAAGAAGAGTTACACTTTTCACCAGAAATAGTGGGTGCTATATTGAGTGCTTTTTTTTGGGGATATGCATTAATGCAAATTCCTTGTGGCTGGCTTTGTGATAGATTTAAACCTGGTAAGGTTTTATTGATTGGTGGTTTATGCTGGGGCGTTTTCCAGATTATAACAGGGTTTATAAGCAGCAGCAAAGTTTTTATGTTTATTAGAGCGTTGTTGGGAGTTTCAGAAGCACCGATTTATCCTGCCGGAGCTAAATTACAATCTATATGGCTTCCTGTTACGGAACGTTCTCGTGGCAGTGCTCTTGTAGATGTGGGTTCTTCCTTGGGAAATGCGTTTGGGGCACCACTTGTTGCTTTTTTTGTATTATGGCTTAATGGCTGGCGTGAAGCGCTTGTAGCGATTGGTATTTTAACAGCCCTTATCGTTCTTATTTGCGGCAGAAAATTGATGACGACACCTGATACAAATAAAAATGTGAATCAGGCAGAACGTGAGTATATTAAAAATGCGTTAGAAGAAGAATGGAAGTCTAACCAAGAAGACGATAAAAAAGAAAAAATTAAGGTAAATTTAAAACAATATTTTGCCCATAAAAGTTTTTGGGGAATGTGTTTTGGTTTTACCTGTGGTAACTGTATTGCATACGGTTTAATGACATGGGGTCCCATGTATCTGGCGACGGTGCATCACTTAGATATTAAAGGATTAGGCGGAGCTTTGTTCGTTATTTATGGTGTGAGTGTATTGGGTGGTTTATTGGGTGGAACCATTACGGATACATTGAAACGTAAGTTTGGAAAAGAAAAATATAATAAAATTATGCATGGGAATTTACTGTTAATTGGAGTTGCTACTGGAACGGCGATGCTTTTATTAAGTCAAACAAACTCTATATATGGAGCCATAGCTTGTATTACAGTGGCGTTATTTTTCCAAAAATGGTCTGGTTGTTTGTATTGGACCGTGCCGGCGGCATTGGCACAGCGTGAAAACATAGGTACAGTAGGCGGATGCATGAATTGTGTTGGTAATATTGGCGGAGCCATTATTCCATTGATTATTGGTGCAATTGTAGGTTCAACTGGTTCTTATTTTCTGGCAATATTGTTATTTGCTTGCTTTGGTATAGGCATTGGATTATTTTCCTTATTTATTAATTTCAATAAAAAAGTCGGAGAATAAAATCGTGTTCAACGTGTTAAACATTCTTTGTTAAAGAAAGGAGTTCGTCTAATGGGTGAACGCATAGACATATTAATTAAAAATGCAAATATAATTAATCCTGAAAAAGGTACATCTGCAAAAGGCAATATAGCAATTCGCAATGGAAAATTTGTGGAATATCATTCTAATACGTCATATACAATAACCGATGAACTAGATGCAGATGGGTATTATGTAAGTCCTGGTTGGATTGATTCTCATACACATATTTTCAAAGATGTTACAGAGCCGGGATTAGCCGCAGATTTAGGATTAATTCCCATGGGAATAACATCAACAATTGATGGTGGTAGTTCAGGTATTGCTACTTGGCCGATTTTTAAGAGTCATATCGTTGATGCAGGTTATTTAAATATTTTTTATTCTATTAATGTATCTCCGGCAGGCCAAATTACGGAACGGTATCCCGAGAATGTGGACCCACAACATTATGATGTTAATAGATTGAGGGATATCATGGTGAAAGATTCAAAACATGCAAGAGGGTTAAAATTACGTTATGGGGCTGAAGTTGTTGAAGGTTTTGGGAATACTGTTTTAGATAAAACAATAGAGTTGGCAAATGAACTGGATTGCCCAATCACGCTGCATGTTACCAATCCACCTTGCCCAATGGAAGAAATTGTTTCAAAAATGAGGCCCGGTGATGTTATTTGTCATATTTATCAAGGGAAGAGAAGTACTATCATTGATGAAAATGGAAAAGTAAAAGAGGCTGTATTCGAAGCGAGAAAACGGGGGGTATATTTTGATTCTGCAGATGCACGCATAAATCATTGTTATAAGGTGATTCAACCTGCGATAGCACAAGGGTTTAAGCCAGACATAATTTCTACTGATTTAACACAAAACGGTATATTTAGCAATATGTGCTGGGGATTGCCCGTTGTACTTTCAAAGTGGTTAAATTTAGGCCTGGCGTTGGAAGAAGTTATTGCGGATTGTACCTATCATCCAGCTAAAATTCATCATTTACCTGATGGAATTGGTACTCTTGACAATGGTGCAGCTGCTAATGCTACAATTTTTAGTGTTGCAGATAGACCGTTTCATTTAAAAAATAGAATGGGAGAGGAATTTGATGGAGAAAAAATGATTCTTCCTCAAGTTACTATTATTAATGGAAACGTCAGATATAAAAATTTGTCATTCCCATTTTAATTACGCAATAAAAAGAAATTTTGGAGGAAATAGTATGAAACAATGTCAATTGACGATTCCGGCCATTACGTATGCTGGGCAAGGAAGTATAGAAAAAATTACGGAAATCATTGAATGTGAACAGGTTCGTTCTATCCTTATTTTTACGGATAAGGGGGTACGGGAATCTGGGCTTACAAAACGAATTGAAGAACTTTGTTCTAAGAATAGTTACACTGTTATTGATGATCTTGCATCGGAACCGTCGTACCAAGATGTAGAACGAGTTATTGAAGAAACGAAAGGTGCTTCCATTGATTTTATTATAGGTGTAGGCGGCGGCAGCGTTATGGATGTTTCCAAGCTGGCCAGCATTGTAATCGGAGCCGAATATAGCGTTCGTGATCTTTTGCAAGATCCGTCTATTGCTAAAAAATATATTAAAACGGTTATGATTCCTACGACCTGCGGCACTGGTTCGGAGGCTACATGCAATGCTATTGTTGCTATTCCGGAAAAACAATCGAAGCAGGGCATTGTGAATAACTGCATGATTCCCGACTATGTCATACTGGATGCCGATATGATCAACCAGCTGCCGCCTAAGATTATTGCTGCGACCGGTGTAGATGCGTTGGCTCATGTAGTAGAATGCTTTACGTCCAAAAAAGCAACGATTCTTAGTGATACATATGCCAAAGAAGGTGCTTGCAAAATTTTCCATAATATCCGTGAAGCCTATGCTGATGCGGCAAACATGGAAGCGAAAATGGAAATGCTGATGGGTGCTTTTTATGGCGGAATTGCTATTACCGGGTCGGGAACGACGGCTGTTCATGCATTGTCATACCCATTAGGCGGCAAATACCATATTGCTCATGGTGTATCAAATGCCATTCTTTTTGCCCATGTCATGGAATTTAATAAGGATGCCTGTGCCAATCGGCTTGCGATGCTTTGTGATGCCGTATATCCGGAAAAATACAATGAGTCCGTAAATGTCAAAGCAGATTATATTATTGAAGAAATAAAAGACATTGTAGACAAAGTAAATATTCCGACAAATTTGGAAGAATTAGGTGTAAAAGCCGAAGATCTCGATTTTCTTGTAGAAGCAGGCAGTCAGCAGCAACGGTTATTGGTGAATAATTGCAAGGAATTGTCTTTGGATGATATCCGCTATATCTATAAGAAATTGTTTTAAAAATATTGGTTTCATTGTGATCGATTATATAACAAATGATATATAGTATTTTGCTGGATTCTGTTTGTATAGGATCCAGCTTTTATTTTTGGATAATTTATACTATATAAGTTATATTAGAAAACATAAAAATATATATATTCTACTTTTATTCATGAGAAACAATTAAATGTGTTATAATTTAATCATTGACATATATGCTGCATACTTGTCAATAGAGACGTAGAAGTGTTTGTGTTCTCGGCCGCGCGATTGATAGGATACCGTTTGCTGCGGTTCTT
>Ga0268359_11600_pt1 | contig 58893 bp, 63 predicted proteins | sample BioMet11_FD_194416 | JGI IMG/M metagenome (GOLD analysis project Ga0268359, IMG submission 194416) | Sewage microbial communities from Oakland, California, United States - Biofuel 11 (PacBio Assembly) | ecosystem: Engineered > Wastewater > Sewage > Unclassified | place: USA: California | collected...
TTTTCAGAACCCTGACAGACAGATATGTAAAAATACGGTGCGGGAGGAAATAATATTCGGTTTGAGCTGTGTTATTGATGACAGAAAAGAAATAGAGTCACGCTGTGAGAAAGTCATGGATAAGTTCAGCCTCAGCGGCGATATGCCGCCCTTCAGCATGAGCAAGGGAGAACGCCAGCGCCTTGTTTTTGCCTCAATTCTTGCTGCTGAGCCGGAGCTCCTTCTGCTGGACGAGCCCACTACAGGACTGGATTACAGGGAGTGCACCGAGATAATGGAATGTATAAAAGAAAATAATGAAAAAGGGACAACCGTTTTTTATGGTTTCACATGATATGGAGCTTGTTCATGACTTTGCAAAAGAGGTTGTTGTCCTCAACGACGGGCGCATTATAGCAAAGGCAGAACAAAGGAAATCCTGAGGGAGAAAGAGCTTCTTGCAGAGGCGTCTCTTTTGCCTCCGCAGATGACTGTGCTGTCACTGAATCTTGGTAAAGGGTTTGAAAATGTATCAACAATAGAAGAAATGGTATCCGCTGTTCAAAAAAAACAAAGGAGTGGTTGTGGTGGGCAGCTTTTTTGATTATGTTCAGGGCGATTCGGCATTGCACAGATTAAATCCTATCACGAAGATCATACTGTCTCTGATTTTATGTGCGGCATGCTTTGCAACTGAAAGCATCTTTTTTTGCATTGCAATAATAGCTATCAATATACTCATTGCCTTATCCGCAGGTGTGGCCGGCCGTGCCGTATCCATACTCAAGCTTCTGCTAAAATTCTGTTCGGTACTTTTTATATTGCAGGTGCTGTTTGTCCGGGAAGGGAATATATTAATGCAGCTTCCTATTTTGAACATAGTTATAACGGATAAGGGAATACTCTTTTCATCAATGATGGTCCTTAGACTTATAGGTTCAACGCTTCCGCTTGCTTTGATGTTGTCCGTCACAAAAATGAACGACCTGTCAAATGCGCTTGTAAGCAGGGTCGGAATACCTTATGGCTACGTTTTTGCAATGATTACGGCGATGCGGTTTATTCCTGTTTTTTTCTTCGGAGATGGAGGGTATAATAGAAGCGCAGACAGCAAGAGGCGTTGAATTTGACACTAAAAACGTTGTAAAGAAAATAATGCTTATATTTCCGCTGTGCGTACCTCTGCTCATAACTTCAGTAAGAAAAATAGAGGAAACATCTATTGCGGCCGAGTTAAGAGGTTTTAACTGCCGTAAGCGAGAGAGCGGCTATAAAAAATATCCATTCAGGGCTGCTGATTCAACAGCTGTATTTTTAGGGATATTCCTTGCTGTAGCAGGAAGGTTTTTCCCGTTTTGAATGCAGAAGAATTACTTCTGCCAACCGGTGTGTGACATTTTTCATGCTGAAATCGCCATAGGGGGCTCCGACACATGCCGGGCATCCATCCCTGCACCGGCATGAATCAAGCAGTTTAATTGAAGCGGTTATGATTTTATCCCTGAATTCGTAAGCTCCTTCGGCGAGTCCGACCCCTCCTGGAATGTTATCGTATATAAATACGGCAGGCCGTTTAAGATAGGGATCTTTCAGCCTGTTCTGTATTTTTATGTCTCCCTGATCGCACATCAGGAACATAGGCAAAGTTTTTATTAAAAGATTTGATATGCCCTTCATTGCGCCGGCAAGTTCAGGAGAGTTATAAAATCCAGAAGGAATGATTATCCATAATGCGGTTGATTCCATTTGGCTTTCAGGAAGGTCAATCCTGCCGTGTCCAATTATTTTATGAGAATGGAGGCTTATTTTCTTGTATATTGCCGGTGCTGAAAATACCATGGCTTTCCCCCATCCGTAAAGTCCGTCGCTTTCAAAAACTTCAGTAATATTTATGTGTTCGGATGACTCCCCTTCTGTATAGCAGCCTGCAGGGCATGAGGAGACCAGACACTCGTTTTTCACGGGGTCCAGATTGAGGACTTCATATGCCAGTCCCTTGTGAAAATATATTGCCCCGGGGAATATCGTTGTATGTGCCGACTGTTTGTCCATGCTGCCTATGATTGACTCCCTTTTTTGTCCGCCAGAGGCATTTTTTATAATATATCTGTCACAGGTTGCGCTGCGCAGTGAAATTTTTGATGCGGGATAGGCGCTGCCATTCCAGTAGTATGTTCCTGTGCCTCCGCGGTCCGAAAAGTGAAGTACCCCGTATTTTGAAAGATATTCGAGTATCATGCTTATGTCCCTGCCGCCGAAAACTTCTCCTTTCCGAAAAGGCAGTTCGGATGCGGAGCACTTTATATGCATTACCTGTATATATGGGTTGCATGGGGCGATCCTTGCAAGTTCAGGTGGAGCGCCCAGAAACCATTCTGGCATGGCGGCGATGAATTGATCCGCCTGCATAGCAGATGCAACCATTACCGCGCCGGATAAACCGCCGCGCCTTCCTGCGCGGCCTATCTGCTGCCATGCAGAGGAGATGCTTCCGGGATATCCGTGCAATACAGCAAGCTCAAGAGATCCGATGTCTATGCCGAGCTCAAGGGCGTTTGTGCTTATCACGCCTTTTATTTTTTCCGCTCCTTAGATCCATTTCTATTGCACGCCGTTCTTTTGGCAGATATCCGGCCCTGTATCCTGAAACAATATCTGGATTACCGCCACGCCCGGTGATTTGTGCGCGTATAGTTTTTAGCAGAAGTTCCACATTAAGACGGGAACGTGTGAATACTATCGTGCTGATGTCGTTTAAAACGGCTTCGGTGGTTATCCTTGCCGTCTCGAACAGCGAGGAGCGCCTTATACCGGCTTCGCTGTTTATTATCGGAGGGTTGTATATTATCAGCTTCCTCCCTGAAGATGGGGCGCCGTTTTCCCTTATCAGTTCAATATGCCTGCCGATGAGTGCTTCAGCATGTTCCTTGGGATTTGCAATAGTGGCTGAACAGCATATAAATATCGGTTTGCTTCCATAAAATCGCAAATGCGCATCAGCCTGGCAAAAAGGTTAGCCATGTGTGAGCCGAACACGCCCCTGTACATGTGCAGTTCGTCAACTACAATATATCTTAGGTTCCGCAAAAAACATTCCCAGACAGTGTGGTGCGGCATTATACCCGAATTGAGCATGTCGGGGTTGGTTATTACGATATTCCCGTTGGTTCTGATATATCGTCTTGAACTGATTGAAGTATCTCCGTCATATGTGAAATATTTGATGTCGCTGTTTACCATGGTAACAATGTTGCCTAGTTCGGTAAGCTGGTCATGGGCAAGTGCCTTTGTAGGAAAAAGATAGAGTGCTCTGGATGCTTTGTCTTTCAATATGGAATCGATTACCGGCAGGTTATAGCAAAGGGTTTTCCCTGATGCTGTCGGAGTTGCAATTACAACATCCAGTTTTTTGAGAGAAAGGGATACAGAGAGGCTCTGATGTGAATACAGCCTTTTTATCCCTTTATTCTGCAATGCTGATATAAGACGCGGGTCAAGCCTTCCGAATTCCCCGAAAGAAGCTTCTGCCGCAGGGAAATCCCTTATGCACGAAATATCGCCGTCGAGCTTCTTAAGCCATTTTGTAAAAGCCAGGATGTCCATCCTTTTAGGTGCGAATAAATGACCTAGCACTTTTCGGCCCAATGCATTGCTGAATGTCCTATCCGGTCTGTCAAAATCACGGACGGTAGGCATCGGGTGAAAATTTTTCCGCACCGCTGAAAATTGCAGCCATTTATAATATATCTGATATTTAGGGCCATTATTGCCTCCACTGCAGGGAGACCGGTCCATTCTGTAGAGTTTGCTTTGCCTGGAAAGCATAAAGAATAAGGCCAGATCCTGTATATACTGCTGCGGATGGTCGATAGGGAGCCTCGGTTCCTCCGCACACATACTGTGGTGCTATTGCAACATATGCCGGTCTGGAGTGTATACGGCAGGATGTTATATGCGAAGCTTTCTTTGCGTGGTTATTGCATCGATGTCCCATGGAAAGATTACGATGCTGCATTGAAGGCATGACGTTTACTTTTGCATTGCTGAGGCTGCCCCTGCCATGGCTGAGGACGTTATGCGGCAAACGGCTGTTAAAAACATCGGATGCAGTATATGATTGCATAATAAATGAGAAAGGCAAAAAATCCGATAATTCCAATTTAAATGTCTCCCTTATAATGTACAATATAAGCGGGTGATCGCACATGCTTAAAGTTAAAGTCCTTGTCGACAATAATACCCTTATTGACCGCTATTTAACAGGCGAGCCTGGTTTCTGCCTGTGGCTCGAGACGGAAAAAGAAAAAATACTCTTTGACACCGGATATTCGGACGTGTTTATAAGCAATGCGCAGCTTCTTGGTATTGATCTCGCGACTGCTGACAAAATAATACTTTCCCATGGGCATAACGATCATACATGGGGGCTTAACCATCTTATACAGTATTATGACAGACGACTGATAAAACACAAACCTGAGCTTATAGCACATCCGGGAATTTTTGGCAGAAAGCGTGCGGATGGTCTTGAGATAGGAATAGTACTTGATAAAGATGTGGTAAATGATTTTTTTATTCCCGTACTGTCGGCATTGCCGCTTAAGATATCTGAGCATTTGACATGGCTTGGCGAAATACCCAGGGTGTTCGAACCTGAGAAAAAACTTGGAAAGAGATATGAAATGGGAATCGAATACGATGATTTTTGCCGTGACGATTCTGCACTGGTATATGAAGGCAAGGAAGGCCTCGTTATATTGACCGGGTGCTCACATTCCGGCATATGCAACATAATTCAATATGCAATGGAGATAACTGGTGCGGACAGAATCCAGGATGTAATAGGCGGATTCCACATGCAGAATATGAGCGCCGGAGCTATGGAAGCAACGGTAAAAAAACTCAGGGAGTTTTCACCTGCAGTCATGCATCCGTGTCATTGCACTGACCTTAAAGCAAAAATAGCACTTGCAGGGGAACTGGATGTAAGAGAAGTCGGAGTGGGACTTGAGCTTAATTACGTTTAACTGAGGGGAAATATAGATGCAGGAATCAGGAGAAAATTATCTTGAAACAATACTTATACTTGGCGAAAGAAACGGTACCGTACGCTCTATAGATATAGCGAATGAGCTGGGGTATGCGAAACCAAGTGTCAGTCGTGCGGTAAGGCTTTTAATAGAGCGAGGTCTCGTAATCATGGAACCCAGCGGGGAACTTACGCTCACAGCCGATGGTTTTGACATGGCCAGTGCTATCTATGAACGGCATAAAATTATTTCAAGATTTTTTGTTGAACTGCTGCATGTTGACAAAGATATTGCAGACAGGGATGCGTGCCGTATCGAACATGTAATAAGCGAGTACAGTTTCGAGAGGATAAAGGACTACGTCAGAAAAAATTTTAGTGATGCACAGCAGCATATGGCATAAGCTATTCCAATCCCGGGAATATATGCAGTTTTTTCAGGCGTTCAGCTATAATTGAGGCCAGAAATGTTTTTATTAAATCTCCGCCGATGGTGCTGAAAAGGCCGATGGACAGAATTTTGAAAAGAGGCATGCCCTTTCCTGGCATCCAGAAGTTCATAATGACGTAAAGATGGATCAATCCGAATACATATACAAAAACGATACCTGCAAGTGATGCTATAAAATATTTCTTTACTGACAAAATCTGCCCTCTGCGTTTGAATGAGTCGGCTATTCTTCCTGATACCCATGCGCATGCAACGAAGCCTATTACATATCCGAACGACGGGGTCAAAACTGAACCTATGCCCCCTCCGCCGCTGAAGACAGGTATGCCTATAAGCCCCATAAGCATATAGAATCCCTGGGAAGCTGCGCCAAGTCTGGCACCTAATACAAGTCCTGCAAGCACACAGAACATTGTCTGGAGTGTGAAGGGAACCAAAGGTACCGGTATCGCGATGTGCGCGCCCACTGCTGTCAGTATAGCAAACATTGAAACATAAGCCATCTCTCGTGTTTTCATGAAACAGATAATACGATGGGATATAAAATATGTCAACCCATATATGTCGTATAGTTGACAGTTGTTTTATGGTTTTTAGAGATTTTATGCGTACACAATAAATATGGCGGGACCTGCCATCAGATCCCGCCACATCCTCAATGTTCGTATCCTACCATAATACTCCCATTTTTATCATTACTAATGAGAATATTACGGACAAAAGAAAAACACCGCCCATCAGAGAAAGCAAAAAAATTTCACCTATTGGCATATAAAATTCCTCCTTAAGTCGGTTACTGGTCTTTCGCCTGTTCAATTATCGGGCAGGTGGCTGCTCATCAGCCGGAATGTCTTGTATTGCCAGTGATCTGACTTACAATTTACGAGAAGGATATCTTTCTGCCGATGAAAAGTAAAATGAAATTTTTAAGTATATTACAAGACTATTATAATTAAATTAAGTATTTAATTGAGATATAAATTATAGATTTATTAAATATAAAGTTTTATAATTATTTTATTTATTTCTATTTATATGTATCTTCCCGAATATACATTTAATCGGCGTAAACTAGTAATATAGCATCGGCAAATCCGGTGAACATAAAAACTAAAGGCATCATGGACTCCTGATGCCTTATTAAATTTGCAGACCTACTGCCTAAATGAAGATCTGTACGAGCAGGACGGCTATAATAAGTCCAGGCAGCATGTTCATCGCGCGTATTTTCATAAAGCCAAGAAGGTTTATTCCGATTGCCATAAGCATCAGGCCTCCGGTCGCGCTCATTTCAGTTACTGCTGCATCGGACATAAGAGGCTGAATCCAGCCTGCAGCGAGCGTAAGTATACCCTGATACAGAAATACAGGTATTGAAGAAAAAATGACTCCGAACCCAAGCGATGCCGCCATTGCTACAGATGTAAGTCCGTCTATCAGTCCTTTTGTCAGCAGCATTGAAGGATATCCGCCCAGTCCCTCCTCGAAGGAGCCTAATACAGCCATCGATCCTGTGCAGTATATCAGGCTGGTGGTTATGAATCCTGTAGAAAAGCCGTTAGTCCCTTTTCCGAACTTTTCTTCTAGTTTTTTACTCCCCCGCTCAAGTCTTCCTTCAAGGTCCAGTAGTTCTCCTATCACAGAACCGAGTGCTATGCTTGCAATAACAATAAGAGGCTGCTTTGTTGATACGCTCATGGATAAGCCTAAAGAGACAACAAAAAGCGCCATCCCCTGAACAGGGAGCTCCATTATTTTTTCAGGCAGTTTTTTGCGCACAGCCAACCCGAGCAGGCTTCCGCATATTATGAATATTGCATTTGCGATGCTCCCAAAAAGTGGTATGGTACTTAAAAATTCCAAAAAAATGCCCCCGATTCGTATATGATTATTGTGCGCACAATTGCTGGTTAGCCGGATATTTTATCCAAATGGCAAAAAACCGGCGTTTCCGCCGGCATCCAACGCAATAACTGTAAAATATAGCTTATTCAAAAAAATTAGGATAGTCAAACGCCATTGTTCCACAAAGCCCGAAGCGAACATCTGAATGTAAGTATTTACAGGCCTTTTATAAAGCATTGTCCGGCTGTGCTTCTGCCTTTGTCCGTATATTCATTCAGCCGATATATTTAACCCAGTATCACACGCTCGTTAAACAGGTAGTCCTTGATTTCCTTCCGCAGATATTCCTGAACTATCTCATCGGCTTTTTTCTGGAAATCAATTTTGTGTTCCTCCAGGAATTTTGTGCATGCCTCAGTATCTATCCCTTGCTCCGGGACTCCTGACATGTCTTCTACAAGGCACTCAATGCATTCGGTGTTAAAATCGGGAAGTGCAGCCCAGTGCGCTTCTTCTGATTCCTTCCTGCATTTAAGAGCAGAGGATAATATCTGATAGTGCCCCTGCCTGGCAGAATTCATTTCCTCAGCGTAATTTTCTGCATCCGCCTCGTTATCGAAAACCGTGGCCTGAGTTACATCCGATCCCTGTGTAAGAGCTACGATCCAAACTGTCTGCTGCATCTGAAGATACCTCCTATTCAGTAATAATTTAAGATAAAGATATTTTACATGAAATAATATAGTCTTAAACCTCCAGATTGTATAGTAAAAAATACTAAAGTTAAGTGCTGTCATACACCATAATAATGAATAGATTGACAATATCTATCCGGTTGTTATAATCTCCACAGATAATATCCTTGGGAGGGGAAAGGCAATGATGACTTATGCCGATATCTGTAAAAACATGATGATGTGCATATGCGTGCAAGGCTCCTCTCCTGATTCGGCGGACGCCTAGAGCGTTTTTTATTAAAATCAGGGAGACCGGGCCTTTTGAGGCCCGGTCTTTTATTTTAACAGGAGGAATAATGGATGACTGAGAAAAAATACGGCATAATGACCAAAGCGCTGCATAGCGGATGGAAATGTGACCCGGCCACAGGGGCGTTCGGGCTTCCGATATATGCTTCTGCAGCTTTCCAGTTCCGCAGTGCGGAGCACGCGGTAAACCTTTTCAACCTCGATGAGGACGGTTATGTTTATTCAAGAATGTCTAATCCGACAGTATGTGCATTTGAGAAAGGGCTTAATGCGCTGGAGGGCGGGACAGGATGTCTTGCGACATCATCGGGACAGGCTGCTTTTGCCCATCTTATAACAGCTTTATGTTCATCTGGAGATAACTTCGTAGTATCAAGAAAAATATACGGCGGGACGCTTACTCTTCTTCAGAACGTATTTTCGCGTTTCGGTGTTAAAACTATATTAGTTGACAGTGACCATCCCTGTCAGGTCGAGCAAGCCGTTAACGATGACACTCGCGGGATAATAACGGAAACGATAGGGAACCCTGTGATGAATGTCGCTCCGCTTGAAGCGCTGTCACGGATTGCCAGGCGTCAAGGAATACCGCTGATAATTGACAATACATTTGCCACTCCTGCGCTTTGCCGCCCCATTGAGTGGGGTGCAAACATCGTAGTCTATTCTACGACAAAATACATTTCAGGGAACGGCAACATTATCGGCGGAGCAATTGTCGACGGAGGAAATTTTGACTGGGCTGAATATCCCGATAAATTTCCTGGTTTGGCAAAACCAGATTTGTCATATCACGGTGCTATCTTTTCGGAAAAGTTTGGAAATTCTGCCCTTCATGCAAAGCTTCATGCTTCTGTAGTGCGCGATCTCGGCGGATGCCAGTCCGCGTTTGATGCCTATCTGCTGCATTTGTCCTTGGCGACCCTTGCCCTGCGCATGGAGCGTCACAGCAGTAATGCGCTGAAGTGGCAAAATTCCTTGAGCAGCACCCTTATGTCGAGTGGGTACGTTATCCTGGATTGGAAAGCCATCCGCATAATGATATGGCGAAGGTATATTTGAAGGACGGTTGCGGCGGGATGCTTGCATTTTCAGTAAAAGGCGGGATGGGTGCAGGTCGGAAACTGCTTGAAAGCTTTGAACTGATAGGGCATATGGCTAATCTCGGTGATTCAAGGACAATTGCAATACACCCTGCAAGTACTACTCACAGTCAGCTTACAAGAGAACAGAGACTTGAGTCCGGATTGAGCGAAGGTCTTATAAGGCTGAGTGTAGGCATTGAAGATGTCTCTGACATAATTAATGACTTAAAAAATGCGCTTGAAATAGCTGTTGCAGAATAATAATGCAATGACACCGGATAATGCAGTGATAATATATCCGGTCGATCCTGACTGATCCCAGTCCGTAAATATGATGCCAGGCCACGGACATAAAGTAAATTTATGCTGCGGACCGCATCATGTAATTAACAAAAAGTGACAAACTGCATGATGCTGCAGCTGATCAAAAACATCGGCAGCGAAAAGTTCATTTGAGTTAAAAAATTTTGTCTGAGATCTCTTTTGAAAAACAAAATCAGGGCTAATGGCCTGTTCAAAATAAAATACGGCATGCTCAGCCGATGCCAGGCTGAGCATGCCGCAGAATGCCGAATATCTGGGTGCCTGATATTTGCTATTTTACAGGGATATACGAACATACATACTGCACAGGCACATAGCAGCGGAAGCCATACTTGCTGTTTCCCGGCAGGTTGAACATTTCACCTGCTTTTATCTCTTTGTACTCGGATGAACCAGGAAGCATTACTTCACAGACACCATCAGTTATGTCCATTATCTCAGCATCAGCCGTGCCGAACTCATAGGTGCCCGGGAGGAAGAGCCCAAGTGTTTTGCGATCTCCCTGAGCTGTGTAAACTGTATGGCTGACTACTTTTCCGTCGAAATATACGTTTGCTTTTGCTATTGCAGTTACGTTTTCAAGTTTCTCGATCATTTGGATACAGCCTCCTATATAGTTGATAAATAGTGAAAAAACTCTTGCTATAATAGAGGCAATTCGGGCGTCCGTCCAGTAGGGAACGTTGCCCTTAAATTATCTTTTAGAAATTAACTGATGAGGTGGGATTCTATGCCCTGCTTTTATTTATTTAAAAACAATAAACTGATTTTAAAAAATGACGGCAAGGTTTTGCCTGATGAAACTTCGTTTACAGAGCTTGAAAAATTTGTTATCAACAGTGGTTTTGTAGATAAAGAATGCCGGGATGGTGATATGTGGGCTGAATTGTCTGATAAAGCAGAACTGCCGAGCGGATTTGACCTTTATGAACGCCGCTCCCTGTGGCCCGATTTTGACACTAAATCTTTTTTCCGGGCGGGCAAAGCTTTCCATCTTATGGAGTGGCAGAGGTCGAATAAATACTGCGGCATTTGCGGTGCAGCCACGGTATTTGATGAAAAAGAACTTGCCATGAGGTGTCCTGAATGCGGAGAACTTAAATTCCCTGTAATATCGCCAGCTGTGATAGTTGCAGTTGAAAAAGAGGGGAAGATCCTTATGGGACATGGTATAAATTTTCCTCCTGGCCGATTCAGTGTCCTGGCCGGTTTTGTGGAACCAGGGGAAAGCCTTGAGGAATGTGTGAGGCGTGAAGTTTATGAAGAATCGAAAATCCATGTGAAAAATATAAAATATTTCGGCAGCCAGCCGTGGCCTTTTCCACGTTCTTTAATGCTTGGATTTACTGCCGAATGGGAGAGCGGAAATATTGTCCCTGACACTACTGAGGTTACCGATGTGCGTTGGTTTGCCCCGAATGATATTCCGGATTATTTCAGAGGAGTCAGCATATCCTCAATGTTAATCGATGATTTTATAAGAAGGCATCGCTGACGCATACCGGATCTCTGCATAGTGTACCTTGCATATTGATTATGTATGTGTTTGTATAAATGGAAGGAGGAGCATGATGGCATGCCTTTGACAAATTTCAGAAGCCTGATTGCGGTAATATCCATATTAGCGGTACTGTTATTTTCGATACCTGCCGAGGCCGGGCTTACTTCATCGGATGCAAGGAAGGTATGGTCAAAAGTCGCGGTAATAACGGATCTTAAGGATATCCCGTTCAGCGTGAAAAATGATGAAACACCAAATGCGTGGGTTGCTAACGGGAAGTCAGTAACTGTCACCACAGGGCTGCTTGGCATTTTGAATAAAGAATCTGAGCTTTTCTGTGTTCTTGCCCACGAGGCAGGGCATACAAAACTTGGACACTATGAAAATACTGTAAAACACGGACTTGGTTTATCTGTGGCCGCTGCGCTGCTGGGACATGCTATGGGAGGCGGACTTGCCGAAACTGCGGCGGGAGTGGGTGCCAACCTTGCATATGCAGGATGGAGCCGTGAACAGGAAGTAGAAGCAGACGACTACGCAGTCCGCCTTGCCCATAAGGCTGGAGTGGACCCGGTCGGCCTGTACAGTGCAATATCAAAGATCTCTAAAAATGGAAATGTGACCCAGCCCAGCGGTTTTAATTCCCATCCTCCAGATGACCGGCGTCTTCTCCATATAAAAAATGAGATACTCTCAATAGAACCGGGGGCAAAGTTCCCTGACGATACGGACCGTTCTGCTGCTGGTTCAGAAAATACCTCAGGAGGTACGGACGGAAATGCAAGTCTACCCGACAAATAAGGCAAATATGTTCGACGATAAGGGATATGTAGAGATATATACAGGTGACGGCAAAGGCAAAACTACCTCAGCGCTGGGCCTTGCCCTGAGGGCCGCAGGCCATGGTGCATCCATCGCAATAATCCAGTTTATGAAGGGATGGCAGTACTACGGCGAACTGAAATCCTTATTGCTGTTTCCAAACATAAAACTTGTCCAGACCGGACGCCCCGACTACGTATACCGCGGAAGCGAAAAAAAAGAGGATTATGCTGAAGCAAGGCGCGGAATACAACTGGCACGAGAGTTTATGCGCTCATCCGAGTACGACATGATCATACTGGATGAAATAAACGTTGCCTTAGACTATGGACTGCTTCCTATAAGCGAAGTCGTTGATCTTATAAAAAACAAGCCGCATGAATCGAGCTGATTCTCACAGGGCGCAACGCGCCTGAAGAGCTTATTGAGCTTGCTGATCTTGTAACTGAAATGAGGGAGGTAAGGCATCCGTACAGCCGCGGAATATCAGCACGAAAAGGCATAGAGTTTTAGTTGACATAAATGATATGTTAAGCTAAACTAAAATTGTTTTAAATAATATATTATAAATACATTGATACATATAAATATACAGGAGGGATTTAAAATGAAAACTCAGGAAAACCTTGCAAAAGCATTTGCCGGAGAATCTCAGGCAAACCGTAAATATCTCTTTTTTGCATCACAGGCAGAAAAAGAAGGTCTGCATGATGTAGCCCGTTTGTTCAGAGCTACGGCTGAAGCGGAGACAATACACGCTTTCGCCGAATTCAAAGCAAAAGGCGGCCTTGGAACAACGGCGGAAAACCTGGCTGCTGCAAAAGAGGGCGAAAAATATGAATTTACGGAAATGTACCCCAAGATGATCAATGAAGCTAATTCTGAGAATAATTCAGAAGCGGCACGTATTTTTGGCTATGCTAACGCTGCCGAGAAAATCCACGCCAAACTTTATGAAGAAGCGCTGGCGGATCTAGGTAAAGAAAAAGAATCGCAGGATTATTACCTTTGTCCGGTTTGCGGCTATATACATAAAGGCAAAGAGCCGGAAAACCAGTGTCCAATATGCGGGGCAAAATCTTCTGTATTTAAGAAATTCTGACCTGCACAAATAATAATATCTTCCATATTTTTGCTGTTAAAACAAGCTGCAAGAAGCGGCTTGTTTTATTTTATGCAGGTGAAATATCGATTTGCAGCTCTATCTGATAATTGATTTTTATGCTCAAAGGCTGTAGGCTTTGGCTATAGTGTCCCAAGCCTAATTCTCTGTATGTTATAATGTCCGGGAATTTGGTGGAAATATAATTCCGCTATTATGTATCTAAATGAGCGGGGGAATATTGTATGTGGCGACTCTTTGTTAGATTCGTGCTGAACCTGTTTTTCAGTGTTGAGGTAAAAGGGTGGGAAAACTGGAAAAAATCAGGCGATGGAGTATTAATAGCCCCCAACTATGTGTCTTTTATCGATCCGCTTATACTTGCGGTATTCCTGCCTGAAAAAGTCCCTTTTGCAATAGAACGCCGTCTTACAAAAAAACGTTTCGCAGGGATGTTCTTGTCTCTTGCTGACACGCATATCCTTGATGCGGATGCTCCTCTTACACTAAAATATTTTCTGAACCTGCTTAAAAACGGCGGAAGATGTGTTATATTTCCTGAGCTTCAGCCAACAACTATTGGCAATCCTATGAAAGTATCACACGGCGTTGCAATGATAGCTGACCATACCAACGCAAAGATACTGCCTATACATATCGAAGGCACTGAACGTACGCCGTTCTCGAGGATACAGCATAAACCGGGGCTCAGATTCTTTTCAAAGGTTACACTGACAGTTTTTCCTGCCAGAACCCTTACTATCCCGGAAAATCTGACCGGATCCAAACGAAGTGCCGCGGCAGGGCGTGCACTTGAAAAAATAATGAATGACATGTGTCTTGCGGCAAGGACCAGGCAAAAACCATTTTTTGACATATTGCTTGATGCCCGCAAGCAATACGGCGGCAACGTAAGGCTTTTCTGCGATCACGGGCAGAAGCCTATAACATACAACGGCTTCATAACAAGGATACTATTGATAGAAGAAGCACTGCAGGCGCAAAAATTGGAGGGGCAGAATATAGGCGTCCTTCTTCCTACGTCACTTGGCGGAGTGGTTAGCATGTATGCGCTGCAAAAAATGGGCAAACTGCCTGCGATGCTTAATTTTTCACTGGGAGCCCGCTCACTTGTAAACTGCTGCCGCACTGCAGGGGTCAGAACAGTTGTAACGTCACGCAAATTTATAGATATGGGCAAACTGGAAGCTCTTACAAATGCGGTTGCGGAGGAAGGATTAAATATCCTCTGGCTGGAAGATATTGCGCCGATGATAACCGGTACGAAAAAATTATTGGCAGCGATCCGTACTTTATTTATCCATTCCAATCCGGTCATACCAGGTGAAACTGACAAACCGGCAATAATTCTGTTTACTTCTGGATCGGAGGGAGCTCCCAAGGGAGTTGTGTTAAGCTATAAAAACCTTAACACAAACCATGCCCAGATGTTTACAAGGGTGGATTTTTACCGTTCAGACCGCGTGCTTAATGTAATGCCGATATTTCACTCATTCGGTCTTTGCGGAGTATTCATGCCCGTTACCCTTGGGATGTTCGTTTACCTGTATCCGTCACCGCTGCATTACAAAACAATCTCTACGCTCTGCTATGATGAGCGTATAACCCTGCTTTTTGCAACTGATACTTTTCTGAACGGGTATGCAAAAGCTGCATCAGACAATTATGATTTTGCTACCATGCGCCTGCTTGTGCAGGGAGGGGAAAAATTAAAACAGTCGACTCAGGAAACATGGTTTGAACGTTTCGGTATACGGATAACAGAGGGCTATGGTGTGACAGAGGCATCGCCTGTAGTTGCGAACAACTACTATGCACATCATAAGAGCGGTACCGTAGGCCAGTTTGTATCCGGACTCGAATATCGCATTGAGCCTGTAGACGGAGTCCATGAAGGCGGCAGGCTATGGCTCAAAGGTGATAATATAATGGTCGGCTATCTAAGGATCACAAATCCGCGCGTTCTCGAACCCCCTAAGGATGGTTGGTATGATACCGGTGATATCGTAAGCGTCGATGATGAAGGATATGTTAAAATTCTCGGACGTGCAAAAAGATTTGCAAAAATAGGCGGGGAAATGATATCCCTGGCGTCGGTAGAAGAAGTTTTGTGTGAAGTATGGCCAGATGACAAGCATGCTGTTGTTATGCTGCAGGGAGGACCAAGAGGGGAAATACTTTCGCTTGTTACGACAAGAGACGGTCTTAAAAGGGATGAAATGCGCCAGAATCTGTCTGATCTTGGACTTACCGAAATAGCGATTCCAAAAAAAGTTATAATAATGAAGGATATGCCGCTGCTTTCAACGGGCAAGGTGGATTATGTCACGCTTGAAGAGGTTCTCAAAGAACGTCAGGATGATAAATAAGTTTTATCTGAATGAAAGATTCATTAAACCTGTTGGATATATCAACTGTCCTGTAATATAAACTGAAATATCTATTATGCCGAAATTTCGGGATGAGCAGCAGGAGTTCGCCCTTAATGATCCTGCTGCGGCATATTGATTGATATGTAAGTGTTGAACGCTGATTTTCATATGCAATTATTGATAGGATAATATATACAATTGTCCTATGCAAGTCTATAATATCTCCCGCGTTCAGTCGGCTTAATGGTTAGCTGATATTTCACATTTACTTTGATGGAGGTGTATTTATTGGATTTGTTCACACAGATGATCAATGCCGTAACATGGCAGAATATGGTAATGATGGCAGTAGGCGGAATGCTCATGTATCTTGCCATAGAAAAGGATTTTGAACCTTGTCTTCTTCTTCCGATGGGTTTCGGCACGATACTGGTCAACCTACCGCTGTCATCCGCTATAGACCAGATGGCAGGAGGCAAGGTGGTCGAAGGGGCATTGTCGATGCTCTTCAGTCTTGGGATTTCGACGGAATTACTGCCTTTATTGGTATTTATAGCAGTCGGGGCGATGTGCGATTTCGGGCCTCTTATCTCCAACCCTAAGGTATTCCTGTTCGGGCTTGCGGCGCAGGCCGGAATATTCCTGACGATGGGGATAGCCATAATGCTGGGCTATAATATTTTCGAAGCGGCATCGATAGGAATAATAGGGGCAGCTGACGGTCCGACGTCGATTTATGTAGCGACGCGATTTGCACCGCACCTGCTAGGTCCGATATCGGTGGCGGCATATACGTATATGGCTTTGGTCCCGCTGATCCAGCCGCCGGTAATAAGGGCGCTGACGACGAAAAAGGAACGCAGGATGAGGATGCCTCTGAGCAGGAAAACGGTGACTAGGAAGCAGCGCATACTCTTTCCGATAGCTGTGACGATAGTGGGAGGAATAATAGCGCCAGCGTCGGTGGCGCTGCTTGGCTTCCTGATGTTCGGCAATCTTCTTCGCGAGAGCGGGGTAACCGAAAGACTTTCTCAGGCAGCACAGAATGAGCTTGCAAACATAGTTACGATACTGCTTGGGTTTTCAATAGCTGCGACGATGACAGGCGAAAAATTTGTAAACATGAGTACGCTGATCATAATAGGTATGGGGCTGGTAGCGTTTGTGCTTGACACTGCGGGTGGAGTGCTTACTGCTAAATTTATTAACCTGTTCCTTCCCGAAGGCAGGAAATTCAATCCTATGGTAGGTGCGGCAGGCATTTCGGCATTCCCTATGTCAGCAAGGGTGATCCAGAAGCTCGGACAGAAAGCGGATCCCTCCAATCACCTTCTTATGCATGCAGTTGGCGCAAATGTGGCGGGCCAGATAGGCTCGGTTTTGGCCGGAGGTATCCTGCTTGCTTATCTCGGAGGTTAAATAAAAAGAATAAAGAAATAACAATATCAGAATCAGAAACCCTTTAAAGCTGGTATCCCTTCCATGTTGGCTATGATTTTAATGCTGCTGCATTTGAAGGGGCCGGCCTTTTTGTATGCCTGCCGGAACGGCAGATATCATGGTTTCTATTTTTAACGCTGTCTAAGCAAAGAAAATACCTGATTCATTTAATTTTATATTATAAAGGCATATCATCATAGATAAAGCAGAATAGGACCACATAAAATTCTTCCATGATTTATTAAGAATATAACTATAATATATTATTGCTTGTGCAAAGCGCCCAAAGTGTATACAATATATCAGTTTAATGAGGGGTGTTTATATGCCATTATGGGGATTCCTTTTAAGTTTTGTTACTGCGACCATGTGGGCGGCATCGCCGATAATGGTAGGGCAGGGTCAGGCTGTATCAAAATGCACCTCGAATGAAATAAACCCGGTAAGGTCGATTTCTTATCTTGCTTTATCTGTTATTATCGCTCTTATCTATACAGGCGGGAATATAACGATAGTAAGATCTCCCCTGGCGCTCCTTTATATATTCAGCGGGGTTTTTCTCAGCTATACCGTCGGGGATATCCTATACTTCATAGCTATAAAAGATATAGGCGTCAGCCTTGCCGTCCCTATTTCCAACGCGTATCCAATCCTTGTAACCTTCACATCGTGGTTCATACTGGACGAGCAATTGTCACTGCAGATTTTTATAGGTACCCTGATCGTTGTTGCAGGCCTGTTGCTGCTGCGATTCGGCAGAAACGACAATGTTGCGCAGGCTTCTGTAAAACCCGGCGTCCGCCGTAAAAAAACTAAAATCATGCGCGGATTTATGCTTGCGATAGCTGCGGGCTGTGCTTGGGCCGTTGCCGCCCCTATCACAAAACTTTCCATGACGGAATCAGGACTTGGAGCAGTGGAGATTACAATGTACCGTTCCGTGGTATTTTTTATTGTTACATGGGTGGTAAGATTGATCACAGTTAAATTTTTTCCTGCTTCCGTCGTGCCCATAAGGGAAATCCCAATTAAAAGCTGGCTTTATTTTCTGGGGGCAGCGGTTGTGGGGCTTTGCTTCGGCTCGATAATGTATGCATCTTGTATTAAAGTTATGCCTGTCGCTATTGTAACGGCTATTACATCAACAAGCCCGTTTATGGCAGCGCTGTTTGGTCATTTTGTGCTTAAAGAACGTCTCCGTCCTATCCAGTGGTGCGGCGTTGTAATGATTATTGCAGGCTCTATAACAGTGAGTATTTGAGACAAAAATGGTTTTTCAGGGTGTATTGAGGTCTCTTAACAGTAAAAATTACAGGTTATTTTTCGCTGCCCAGGCGATTTCTCTTACAGGTTTATGGATGCACAGGACAGCAATGGGCTGGCTCGTCTATCGGCTGACAAATTCTGATGCGGCACTTGGCCTTATGGATTTTACTGCATCATTTCCGATATTTCTTTTTACAGCTTTCGCGGGTTCCATGATTGAGCACTGGGATCTACGCAAGATACTTTTATACTGTCAGTCCGGTTGCATGGCAGTCGCCTTTATTCTTGCCGTGATGACATTCAGCGGGACTGTTACATTCAATATGGTCCTTATTATGAGCATTTTGCTGGGCATTATTGATTCGTTTGAAATACCATGCCGCTATTCTCTCGTTTATTATATGGTCGACCGCAAAAGCGACGTTTCAAATGCAGTTGCGCTGAATTCCCTGAATTTCAACACTGCGCGTATGATCGGCCCGACGATAGGCGGATTTGTTATTCATGCTGCCGGTGAAGGTTTTTGCTTTCTGATAAATGCACTTGCCTATTCGTCCACGATTTTTGCAGTTAAGAGGATGAAAATGGAACATCCGCCTGTAGGAAAAACCGGGACGGAAAGGAAAAGGCCTCTTGCGGATACGATAGAAGGTCTGAAAATGGCAAGAGATTTCGCCCCGAACCGCTATCTTCTCTTAATGATATCGATCACCTGTTTTTTCGGTTTCCCGAGTATAGTTCTGATGCCTGCAATGGCCAAAAGCGTGCTTGGCGGGACGCCCCAGACGCTGGGCCTGCTTCTTATGGGAGTTGCGGTAGGTGCTCTTTGCGGCTCAGTCATTATGGCTTCGCAGAAATCTACTGTGAGTTATGCGTGGTGGTGTACAAGGGCATGCGTCGGATTCGGTTTATCCGTATTGCTGTTCTCGCTGTCACGCAGCATATATATGGCTATATTGATGGCAGCTCCAGTAGGATTCTGCATGGTGGGCAGTACAATTGCGTGCAATACGCTGCTTCAGACTATGGCCCCCAAGGAAAGCAAGAGCCGGATAATGGCTCTATATACATTTGCGATACTCGGTATTCCTCCGTTCGGGAGCCTGCTCTCAGGCAGAATAGGAGATATCCTCGGCACAGAATGGGCGCTATTTATATTCGGGGCTGCATGTGCCGCTTCGGCATATTGTTTTATGAAAAAAATAAATGGACTGGAAAAGCAGATATTCTCAGCTCTGCATGAACAGGGGGCAGCATGATGAAGGAAGCCCTAAGGGCTCATTCCTACAGACATGTCTTTGTTGCTGATATGCTTCTTGTTTTTGTCGCCTTCATATGGGGCGCCGGTATTCCGATAACGGCTTTGCTGTCACGTGAAATTACCCCTTTATGGGCAGTTGCGCTGAGAATGCTGTTCGCATCTTTCTTCCTTATCGTTATGTTTCCGAGAAAATATTTTCTTCAAGCAAACGTGACTGGGCCATATCTTCGATCCTTACGGCAGTCCTTGCAGGTACATTCCTCTCCATGACCTTCGCCCTTGTTTACAGCACGGCAAGCAAACAGGCGTTCATCGGCGGACTCAACGTTATAATGGTCCCGATTTTTGTCTGGATGATTTATAAAATCAAACCGAGCAAATGGGTGCTTGTAGGGGCGGTCCTTACGACAGCAGGGCTTCTTGTCATGGGATTCACGCCTGGAATGGAGTTCAACTTCGGGGATTTTTTATCTTTTATAATGGCGGTATTCTATGCTATTCAGGTTCTGGCTGCCGGTTTTGCAGCAAAGAGGGTTGATTCGTTCAGACTGGTAGGGCTTCATATTATTATGCTTGCTGTGTTCATGACAGTAATGGCGCTTATTTTGAGCCGCTGCCGGATATTGCGTGTTTTTCAAAGAAGATATGGGCTGCTTTATTATGTGTTTCACTTTGCAACACTGTTCTTTGCTTTATCATACAGTTCAAAGCACAGAGGGTAACTTCAGAATCACATGTAGCTGTTATTTTTTCACTTGAAGGGTTGTTTGGTTATATGGTAGCAGTTCTATGCGGCCAGGATCCATTTTATCTGCAGGGAGCCATCGGCGGTGTTTTGATAATTGCCGGCATGCTGGTTACTGAGGCAGAGAATTTTATAAAAACTTAAGTATAAGATTCAGCTTGATTATTAAAGACTTATGATGAAATAACTATTGCCCGATAAGACAGAAATAAATGCAAATATCGTGGAAACCGAGGCAAAAGCGCCGGCTTTCGCGATACTTGCACTGAAGCCTGTATATGATGATATAGGTTCCTACATGTAGTATTGCGGTCCTGTGTAGCGTGCCGGATTTAGCGCAGACTCCACGTGCTTAATCATTGTGATGAAGTCGAATACCGGCAGTCCGGTATGTTCGTGTACGGCAGCTGCAAACGGCGGCAGGTCACTGCATTCGAGCTCGATTGCCGCTACTTCTGGGTTTTCCTTCAGCATTCTGTCGCATACTTCAATTATCTCTTTCTCTATAACATCCGTATCCATGGTTCCTTTTTCTTCCAGTACAGATGAACGGAATTCATATTTGCCTTCCATCCCGTACAGAACCACAGGCATTTCAGGGGTAATTCCGACATTGCGCAGGTGCTGTTCTGTCATTGCGGAAGCGTTTGCAGATATTATGCCTACTTTTTTCCCCTTTTTCAGTGTCCTTGTTATAAATGGAACCTGCATCATGCTTGACATGAAGACCGGGATGTCGACAGCATCAGCCACTTCCTGCTGGAAAAGGGCCATAAAGCCGCAGGCACCTGTTATAGCACGTACACCTTCTGATTCAAGTTTACGGGCTCCCTCTATGAATGGCTCAAGCAGGGATGGATCACGCTGATTAAGAAGCCTTTCTATCGAGGCTCCGCGTACTTCATGATATCGTACCGGAAAAGGATATGTTGTTGCGTTGCCTACATTGCCAGGCACGCAGGGGTAGGCTGCGTCCAGTATAAGTATACCTATTGGTTCTCCGTCCCAGGAACGCGTTTTGCTTTTTATTCTGTAAAGCGGCATACAATAATCCCCCCAAAGATTAATGAATTATGATGTAGAAAATAACAGTATATCTGCTATATTGTCAAGGCTTGTAAAAAATTATTAAATTATAAAAATTAATTTATGCTTCTGTAAATGCTAAAAAATAATAATCGTTTTAAAATACAAGGCGGATGTTAAAATATAAAAACTTAAGGGGTGAATCCAATGTATAAAATTAAATCTCTGATTTTGATGATGTTTTGTGTATTATGCTTTGCTTCGGCAGGATATGCGATGGAAACAGGCACAAAAGTCCCTGCATTTACCCTTGAAGGCATTGACGGGAAGAAAGTTTCACTGGCTGATTATAAAGGCAAAAAGGTGATACTTAACTTCTGGGCGACATGGTGTCCTCCCTGCAGGGGTGAAATGCCTGAGTTTGATGATATGGACAAGGAACTGAAAAAAACTAAAGAAGCCGTATTACTGGCAGTAAATATGACAGACGGCGAACGCGATACTAAAGCCAAAGTTATAAAATTTTTAAAGGAAAACGGTTATGGAATGAAAGTTCTTCTCGATACGAAGGGATATGTCGCTGATATATTTTCTGTACAGTGGATCCCTTCTACAATGATAATTGATTCAGGCGGCGTGCTGCGCGGTCAGATTTTAGGGCCTGCAACAAAGGATGCTGTTATGAAAATAGTCAGAGGGATCAAATAAAGATGCATGGAGACATGCTGCTGCTTTTTCTTGAGGGGTTTTTGGCTTTTATATCCCCGTGCATGCTTCCGATGCTGCCTGTTTATATGATGTACCTTGCAGCTGAAACTGAGAATGGCCGCAGAGCCAGCATAATAAATACCATGGGTTTTGTTTGCGGATTCACATTGATTTTCATGGCCCTAGGAGCTACGGCTACCGCAATAGGTTCGCTGCTCAGCGGGTACAGGATGCTGCTTCAAAGATTTAGCGGAATCGTAATATTCCTTTTGGAGTACATTTTTAGGTATCTTCAGGATAGGGATGCTCGATAAAGAAAAAAAATTCAATTTCCTTATGTCAGGCAAAAAAAGTTTCTGCGATGCCGTGCTTTTTGGTGCCGCATTTTCCGCAGGCTGGACTCCATGTTTAGGTCCTTTCCTTGGCTCAGCACTTATGCTGGCAGGGAACAGAGCAACGATGGCGGAAGGAATCTTCGACCTTTTCGTTTTTTCAATGGGTATAGGAATTCCATATGTACTTGCGGCAGTTTTTTTTACAAGTATCAAAGGGGTTTTTCAGTGGCTTAAGAAGCACGGCCGGCAGATAAAGATAGTTTCAGGCGCAGTCCTTGCAGTATCAGGCCTGCTTATGATGTTTGATTTGTTCGGTCTTTGGTCCGGGCTGTTTTGGTAAAAACTTACGGACGGTATCACATCTGTACTTCCCGCGTATTGAATTTATATAAAGCTCTGACATAATTACGCAAGGTGATAAATTTAGTACTGACCATAAATCTTTGCGGGGCTTTTTCTGCTGAAACAGCAGAGGCAAATTTTCGTATATTTGCCTGCGTCAGGTCCTGACTTTACTTATTTCTGTGCCGATTGGGTATCGCCAATGATCTGATGTCCAAAAAACATACAATGCTTTTATCCGTCCAATATACTGGATGTTTCTGCCTGCGGCAAACCTTGCGCCGCTTATTTGGATTATGCCTGAGTCTTTATTCGAGGGCCATTTCCACAGCAGCTTCGGCATGCAGTGTCGTCGTGTCGAACAAAGGCACTTTTGTATATTCCTGTTTGACTAAAAGGGGTATCTCTGTGCAGCCAAGGATGACTCCCTCTGCACCTCTGCTGTTCATTTTTTCAATTATTTGTACAAAACGTTTTGCCGAATCAGGGTTGAATATGCTGAAATCAAGCTCATCATAGATTACATGATGAATGAAGGCTATATCCTCTTCATCAGGGATAAGGATTTCAATCCCGTAGTCTTTCTCCATCTTATCCTTGTAGAAATCCTCCGTTAGCGTAAACTTTGTGCCCATAAGTCCGACGGTCCGGAAACCTCTTTCAAGGATGGCTCTTGCCGTTACATCCGCAATGTGCAAAATAGGTTTTGATACCCGGTCCTTTACTGCATCAACAGTCTTATGCATAGTATTGGAACAAATAATCGTAAAGTCTGCTCCTGCCGCTTCGACTTTTTTTATTGCATCAGTTATTATATTGCTGAGTTCTTCCCAGTTTCCCTCTTCGCGCAGTATAAGCACAGGGTCCAAATCCACCGAGTACATTACGCACTTGCATGAATGCTGACCGCCGAGTCTCTTGTTTACCAGTTCGTTTATGATCCTGTATACTTCCGCAGAGGACTGCCAGGCCAGCCCTCCTATTATGCCTATCGTTTTCATTCAAAATACCTCCTTTTCAGTATACTCCGGATGATTGTTCCGCCTTTGCCCGTGTATCAGGCTGTAGTATGAAGCAAAAGCTGGCATCCGGTAATGCTGAATGTGCCTTTGTTTTTAAAAATTACTCCGGTCCGCCGTAAGGTGCATCTGCCATAAACAAGCGAACATTTACGCATGTTTCATTATCATGCTTGCTGCTCAGATATTTGAGCACTGCACCCATATCCCATTCCATACACGGATGCAGTTTTTAAATATACGGTTACTTTTTGTTGATGTGCAGTTCTGGTTTTTCATAATGGCAGACAGCTGTTTCGTAACTGCCGGTAAATGTGCCACTATTCCCAAAGCTATGAGGGTCTTTATCCCTTGCAGTCCCCCGAGGCCTTGGAGCAGCCTCTTCCTAAAATTATCAGGCTCATACCGCTGAAAGTAAGATCGATGCCGAGTATGATCCCTATTACTGATGCGCCGGTGAAGAAATTTTCCCACATCATTACGGCCAAGATTATGCCCAGTATGCCTGAAATAAGGACCCAAACGGATCCGCTTATGCCACGGATACGGAAATATTCAATAACCTTGGTTATCCCGTCAGCCATAAAGTAAGCCGAAAGAAGGATACTGATAGTCATAATACCTGCGAGCGGATGGAGTAAAATATTGCTCCGGCCGCAAACGAGATTATGGCCATAAATATTGAATGCCATGGTTTTTCTCCGTCGCCGAATGCTTTGAACGCATTTATTGCCTGGCATATGCCTATGGCAAGAAGCAATCCGCCCAAAAGGGTTTCTATTGCAAAAGATGCCATAAGTGGCATTGAAAGAGAAAGAAAACCAAGCAGAAGCATAATCCCGCCTACCGCATAAAACCTTTTTTTGCTTTTGATCAAATTTTCTTTCGAAAAATTCCCTGTAAAAAGCATTATTCCAGCCCTCCGATATAAAGATTTATTTGTTTTTGTGTCTGTCTCTGAATTTTTTTAACTTTGCCGTTATCCAGGGGAATATTGCGGCAACTGCCGCAAAAGGCAGTAATAATATTCAGGGCGGACAAAATCCCGGTCTTTTTTTTGATTTAAATGTCATACTGTCTATCAGCTCCAATCAAAATTATCATCTGCCGGAATTTGTTGTTAATCATGTTTTATATAACTACCATCCGGATATATCCTTGGAAGCTCCTCACCTTTAAGCACTCTCAGCGCGCCCATTGAAAGGGCTTCAAGTTCGTTTTCCCCGGGGACCTGTTCTATCGGTCCTAGAAATTTTATTTTTTTGATCAGCATCTGCATCAGACGCTCCGAGTAAGCCATTCCGCCTGTTATTATTATTGCATCAATATCACCGTCAAGCACGGTGCAGAACTCGCCTATCCCTTTTGCTATCTGATATACGAAAGCTTCCAGTACGGTCCTGGCTTTTGGGTCCTCTTCGGCCATCTTGAATATTTCACGCAGGTCCCTTGTCCCGAGATATGCCAGAAAACCCCATCCTGACAAAAGCTTTTTCTTTATTTCCGTTTCAGTGTAACGGCCGCTGAAGCACAAATCAACAACTGCATCAACAGGAAGCCCTCCTGCCCTTTCTGCCGAAAAAGGCCCGTCGGCCTTTGCGCCGATTACGTCTATTATACGTCCGTTACAGTGTACCCCGAGAGTGACGCCTGTGCCAAGATGGGCTACTACAAAACGGCATTCCTCATATTTTTTGCCTATTTTTGCAGCTATTCTGCGCGCCACGGCTTTTTGGTTAAGCGCATGGACCAGGCTGCCCCGCTCTATTTCCGGAGCGCCTGATATTTTTGCTACATCTGAGAGCTCACATACTGATACAGGATCGACTATATATGCAGGACATTCCGACATACAGGCAAATTTATATGCAAGGAATGCCCCCAGCCCGGAGGCGTGGTCACCGCGAGGAGCTCTTTTCAGATAATCCATCATATTTTGCGCAACTAAATAGGTTCCGCTGGGTACAGGTTCAAGCATCCCTCCGCGTCCTACGGCAGCATCGAATCGGTCAAGAGGAATATTTTCTTCCACCAGTGACTCGCATATGGTTTCAAAACGGCTTGGAAGCTGGTCCAACACACATGAAAAAGATAAACTCTCTTTTTCTGTGAAAGGGATATTTTTTTTAAAAATCAGATTTTCATCATGAAAGCATGCTATTTTTGTAGATGTCGATCCTGGATTTATTGCCAGTATGCTGAACATGAGCTATTTCATCCCCTTAGAAATAATGCAGCTGAGTGCCATGCTGATGAATTTTGTTTCAGCGCTGTCAGATCTTGAAACCAGAATTATCGGCAGCATCGCTCCCAGGACAAGTCCAGCTATCTGTGCATGGCAATAGTGCACAAGTGTTTTGCAGTGTACGTTGCCGCACTCTATGTTAGGCACCAGAGTAAGGTCGACCTTGCCTGCAATTTCGCTTTTTATGCCCTTGTACTCGGCTGCTTTTTTTGATGCAACAACATCAATAGCCATCGGGCCTTCGACAGTGCAGGTGCACGGCAGGTCGTCGAAAGCTCCCTCCCTCCATGCCTTTACAAGTGCAGCTGCATCTGTTGTAGCCGGAACATTAGGATCGACCTTTTCATTTGCGGCAAGGCATGCGACATTTATGTGCTCATAGCCGAGAGCATGTATAGCCTCAAGAGCGTTGCGAAGGATCTGTTTTTTCTGTTCATAATTGGGCGCCACGTTAAAACCGCTGTCGGTGCAGAAGGAAAGATGGTTCTCCCCAGGTATCTCCATTACTGCAAGATGGCTCAGAAGCCGCCCGGTGCGGAGGCCGTTTTCTTTATCCAGCACAGCATGGAGGAAATCGGAAGTGTTTATCAGTCCTTTGAGAAGCGCATCCCCCTTTTTTTCTCTCGCGCAGATAATTGATTTCACCGCAGCTTCTACAGGGGTATCCGCATGGATCACGTCCACATTTTCGCAGATTTCCAATTCCTTTACTACGGGAAGTATTTTTGTTTCATCGCCTACAAGTATGGCATGTCCCAGTCCGCGGCGTATTGCCAGATGAACTGCCTCTATGCTTTCCTGATCGGCGGCCGCTACGATCATCCTGCTTCCCGCGAGGCAAATGCTGCTGTTCATGATCTCTATGAAGCGTTTATACATCGGTTATCTCTCCTCCCGGTTATATATTTTTGAAAACATACTGAAGCCCGAGTCATAAAATTTTTAACAGAGAGTTGTGGATTTTTTTATTTTACCGCCTCCTGTTTTATTTCGGGTTTTATTTGCAAATATTAAAGCCGTACACTTATTAAAGAGATGTCCATGCAGACAGAGGATTGGGTCAGCGACAGTCGGGCATATTAAAAGTACCTGAATGAGATTCAATATATTTTACGGATATCGGCAAAAGATCACATATCTTCATACTAACCGTAAATTTTGTAATTATTTGAGCAAGGAATATTACTTTACAATAAGCCTGCGTTGGGGTATCCTTACTTCCCCGGCACTTGCTTTATTTATGCATCCGACAGGTTTATTATGGCCTGCTGATTTCCCCTGCAGCATAAGACATATGCTATGATTCAGTATATTGCAAAATAAATTTTGCTACAATAGAGCAAATACTTAACATTTTTTATCAGTACGGCAGGCTGTTGCATTTGCAGTCACAAAGGATGCCAGTACACTAAAAAACAATGGTGGAACGTTATGAATCTTTTTAAAAAAATCAAAAGACTGACTGTACTGAAAGGCAAGGCCGATCTGGGCAGTGCTCCGGTCCTTAAAACATTGATAAAGCTATCGGTGCCTTCAATAGCCATGGTTTTATTCCATACACTTTTCAACCTTGTGGATACTGTTTTTATATCATGGCTCGGAGAGGCTTATATGGTGGCTATTTCCTATACATTCCCTGTTCAGATCGGTGTTTTTGCAATACTTGAGGGTGTAGGCAACGGAATGACAGCATTGTGCGGCCGCAGGCTTGGTGAAGGCAACCTGCACGAAGCGCGGCGGACTGCTTCAGCCGGGATCAGTTTTGCATATATTTTGTGCGCGATATGGGTACCGTTCCTCTTTCCGGCGACATCCAACATATTTTTCACTGCCCTTGGCGCCTCCGATCCGGAAACCCTTCATCAGGCGTGGCTTTATAATATGTGGGTCCCGCCGACATTTATTCTTATAAGTTTTTCATACATTGCAAACTCGGTTTTCAGATGTCAGGGAAATACAATGGTTCCTCTGTATTATTTCCTTATTGCAAACGGAACGAATTTTGTGCTTGATCCTGTATTCATCTTTGTGTTCGGGTGGGGAATGACAGGTGCGGCAGCCGCAACATTTGTGGGCAGGCTGGCAGGAACTTTCTTCCTTATAAAAAAATTGAATTCCGACAGCGAAATTCCGGTTCCTTTCAAACCTTGCATCAGATCTGATATGGTCAGCCTATGGGGTAAGATAACAACGATAGGATTGCCTGTGACACTATCTACAGGAAGCGTTGCGCTTGGCATGGGGAGCGTCAACAGGATACTGTCCGTGACATTTGGCCCTCAGGCTGTAGCTGCATGGATGGTTGGACTGCGTGTGGAAGATATCGCATTCAATACTTTAATGGGGATAAATGATGCTCTTGTGCCATTTCTGGCATTCAATTACGGGAAGCGGGATCAGATGCGAATGAAACTGGGCATACGCTCGGCTTTTATTATAAGTGCGGTAATAACAGGGACATTAGGATTGCTGTTATGCCTGTTCCCGTATCCTGCAATATCTCTTTTCCGTCCGCCGGCTGAAATTGCGAGTGTGGCGGCCAGTGCTCTCCGCATAACTATACTGGGATACCCTATGGTCATATACAGTGTAATTTACAATGCGCTGTTTATAGCTACCGGCTATTCCACATACGGACTTGTAATACAGGTCAGCCGTTCTATGCTGCTTAGGATCCCTGCGGCACAGATACTTTCAAAATTCGTGTCTTTGGATAATATCTGGTGGTTCCAGCCGATATCGTTTGCAGGAGCAGCGGCTCTCACAGCGGTATTTTCCTGTAAGCTTCTTGACAGGATAAAAGACGATTTTAAAAAAGATATATTAAAGCGGGACGGCGTTTAATTGAATTCGATGTCCGGCGGCTGTATTTATTCCGCAGATGTTTGCCGTATATACGCGAACCATAAAGTGACCTTATATATGGCAGGCTTTCATTAAAACCTCCGCTGCTTGACTTTCTCGCATTTCGTGATATAAACATTCAGGAAGGCTGAGACAGCTTCCCCTTGTACAGATGAGAATTTAGAATATAGATGAGAATATGGTTTAGAATAGACGAGGCAATATAATTAATACTCTTGCAATTCAAGAGCCCTGTCATTTCTATGGCAGGGCTCTTTTAGACTAAATCAAGGAGGAGTTCTGATGACGGACAAGGTCTGCATGGGTAACGAAGCGATAGCGCTCGGTGCCGCAAGTGCCGGAGTAAAAATCGTTTCAGGCTATCCTGGAACGCCTTCAACTGAGATTATTGAAACATTTATACGTGAAAAAAAACCTGGTATCAGCGTACAGTGGTCGACAAATGAAAAAGTGGCTCTTGAAGTCGCGGCAGGGGCTGCCTATGCCGGGGCACGCTCAATGGTAACAATGAAGCAGGTCGGGCTTAATGTTGCATCCGACCCTCTGATGAGCCTGGCTTATATTGGGGTGCGCGGCGGAATGATCGTTGTAGTAGCTGATGACCCGGGCCCATGGTCATCACAGACGGAGCAGGATACACGTAATTTTGCAAAGCATGCGAACCTGCCGGTATTCGATCCGTCATCGCCTGAAGAAGCCTATGAAATGACGGGTGCTGCGTTCGATATATCGGAAGAGTTCGGCTTACCAGTATTTCTGCGTCCGACAACCAGGGTATGTCATGCAAGCGCTACAGTTGCTGTTAAAGATGTTTTGCCGCCCGGCCCGGAACCGGTATTTGAAAAAAGTCCTGAATGGTGTATATTCCCAGCTCTTTCATACAGAAAACATGGAGAAATCGAGGTCAAGCAGAAAACTCTTTCTGAAAGGTTTGACTCAATCCGGTTTAACAGGATTGAGTCTGGCGGCAGGATGGGAATAGCTGCATCAGGTGTTTCTTATCTCTATATAAAAGAAATTATTCGTGAATTCAGCCTGGATGTTACTCTATATAAAGTCGGGACCCCATATCCCCTCCCTCAGAAAATGACGGAAGAATTTTTATCAGGGGTGGATTCTGTCCTGGTGATCGAGGAGCTTGATCCAGTGGTTGAAGAGCAGCTGCTCATAATATCATCCGGCAGGAAACCGGTCTTAGGTAAGCGCACCGGGCATATGCCATGGAACGGCGAATACAGCTATGAGCTTGTAAAAAAAGCTGTATTTGCTTATCTTGGCCTGACTGAAGTAAAGGAGGAAATTCCAGAGCTTCCTCAGCTTCCGTTGCGTCCGCCGGTACTTTGTGCCGGCTGTCCTCACAGGGCATCATTCTATGCTGCAAAGATAGCTGCCGGAGGATTCAAAAAAAACTATATGCTGCGGTGACATAGGCTGTTATACACTTGGCAATGCCGCACCGCTGAACATGGTGGATACATGCCTGTGCATGGGAGCCGGAATAACGGTGGCCCAGGGGCTGGCACTTGCAGAACCCGGAGTGAAATGCATGGCATTCATAGGAGATTCGACTTTTTTCCATACTGGTATACCTGGAGTGATAAACGCTGTATATCAGGGCACGGATATCACTATAGTAGTCCTGGATAACAGCACGACTGCCATGACCGGGAATCAGCCGCATCCGGGAACCGGCATGACTGCCATGGGTAAGCCGTCAAAGGCTCTTGACATAGAGCAGATACTTCGTGCATGCGGTGTCGAGCATATTGCAGCAGTTAATCCGTTTGACCACGATAAGGCCGTTGATGTATTCAGAAAAGCAGTCGAATTCAATGGACCTTCGGCTGTTATAGCGAAGGCTCCATGCATTGTACAGATCAAAATTCCGGAGACGGTGCATAAGGTCAACGATTCCTGCATAGGATGCCTGAAATGCATAAAACAGCTTGGCTGTCCGGCAATGACTCCTGCCCAGGACGGGAAAGTCGTTATCAATGAGGCACTGTGCACAGATTGTTCCCTTTGCTCAAATGTTTGCCCTGTAGGGGCAATTAAAAGGGGGGAGCGCAATGCTTAGCAGCATAGTCATTGCCGGGGTAGGCGGCCAGGGCACGTTGCTCGCCTCAAAAATAATGTCGGAAGCGGCGCAAAAGAACGGGCTGTTTGTGCGTACATCTGAAACAATAGGCATGGCCCAGCGCGGCGGGTCTGTAGTAAGTCATTTGCGTATAGGGGCGGAAGATGTTTCTTCTGTCATCCCTCTGCGCCACGCAGACATCCTCCTAGGTTTTGAGCTTGCGGAAGCTGTCCGCCAGATACCAAGAATCTCCTCCTGTGCCAGAGGTGTCATCAACACAGACTGTGTCGTCCCTACAAATGTAGCTTTGAAACAGGGGGTATACCTCAGGGATAAATATGAAGCACTGCTCAGAAAAGTGCTTGTGGACAGCGTTTTTATCAGCGGAACCCCGCTTGCGCTTGAAGCCGGTGATGCCAGATCCCTGAACATGGTCCTTCTTGGAGCCGGTGTCGGAGCAGGGATACTTCCATTTGGAAAGGACGAAATGCTGGGTGTTATGAGAGAATTCATGAAACCGAAGATACTTGGTATCAATATGCGTGCCTTTGAGTTGGGCTTTATCGCAGGGGAACCGATAAAAAAATAATATATCCCATTGCTGCCGATGCATTTAGTTATCAAACAGAATACTACAGAAGAGCGGAGTTGAGCCGTATGAATGAGCTTTCAATAATAAGCCAGTGCTTTGCACAGGTGAGAAGAGCGGCAAAGGGAAGCCAGATGTACATTAAGAAATTTGCAGGTCTCCCCGTCGATAAGATGATGACAAAGGAGCAGTTTGAAACGCTGCCTTTTACAACGAAACAGGATCTTCGCGACGCATATCCTATGGGCATGCAGTGTGTTCCGGACGACCAGGTTGTCAGGGTCCATTCTTCTTCAGGAACGACAGGCACGCCTGTGATACTTCCCTACAGCCGTCAGGATCTCGAAGACTGGGCAGTGATGATGGAGCGATGCTATCAGTTTGCAGGACTTACCCGTGAGGACCGTGTACAGGTTACGCCAGGGTTTGGTCTGTGGACAGCGGGACTTGGCTTCCAGGCCGGAGCTGAACGGCTTGGGGCTATGGTAATACCGACAGGCAGCGGGAACACAGACAGGCAGCTCCAGCTTATGAGGGACCTTCAGACAAGCGTACTTATAGGTACATCCTCATACGGCCTTTTGATCGCGGAGGAAGTAGACCGCCGCGGCATGCGCGATCAGATAAACCTGAAAAAGGGGATTTTCGGTTCGGAGCGCTGGGGAGACAAGGTTCGTGACCGTATATACGGGACCCTAGGCATAGAATTTTTTGATATATACGGACTGACTGAGATTTATGGTCCCGGCATAGCTATAGATTGCAGTGAACACAGCGGGATGCACTATTTCAATGACTTTATATACTGCGAGATAATAGACCCTGAAACAGGAAAAGTGCTTCCTGACGGGGAACAGGGGGAAATAGTTATTACAACTTTCCGCAAGGAAGCGGCTCCTCTTATCCGTTACCGCACAAGAGATGTTTCAAGGATAATACCTGGATACTGCAAGTGCGGATCGTCGTTCCCCAGGCTTGACAGGATAATGGGCAGAAGCGATGATATGATAAAGGTAAAAGGAACGAACATTTATCCTGCGCAGGTTGAAGAAATACTTCGCGGGATAGAAGGGTTTTCGAGCGAATATCGCATAATCCTTGAGAACGAGGATCTTCGTGACCGGATGGTAATCCAGGCGGAGGCCGAAAACGGGGCTGATTGCGAATTACTGTCAAAAGAACTTGAGAGGGCATGCAAATCCGGATTGGGAATTCGTATCGTGCCTGAAATAATGGGACTCGGGGAACTTCCGAGAAGTGAAAAGAAAACCATGCGAGTCATTGATAAACGTGACTGAACCATATTAATAAACAGGCAGACAGGACAGGCACTCCATTTAAGAATGGAGTGCCTGTCCTGTCTGCCTGTTGCAGGTTTTTTGCATCAAAGTATATTATGCGCCGTCAATCCCCTGATTGGAAAGCTCATCAGCGCGTTTGTTTTTATCCCTGGGTATCCATTCCAAAGAAACATCAATGCCGTCCATTAATTCCCATGCCTCTTTTGCAAGTATGCGCAGGTGGGGCAGATTGATTTTCCATTGCCTGGAGACCTGGCTGACAACAAGTTTACTGTCGCCGTATATGTTTAATTTTTTTATGTTACGCTCCCTCGCGGCTTTTAGGAGAAGTATAAGTGCATTGTATTCAGCTTCGTTATTGGTTTTTTTCCCTAGAAAACAGGCTGTTTCCCAGATGATATCTCCTGAGTCATTGACAATCAGTGCTCCTGCGCCTGCCAAACCTGGGTTGCCGCGAGAAGCCCCGTCAAAATATCCGTTCATTAAAAAATCCCTCTTCCGGAGTTATTAAGATGCGCTATACTCTACCATATAAAGGATGGGAGTGACAGGGATGAAATCTGTAAAAAAGACAAATGCAGTAAGGATAGCGGAAGGGGCAAAAATCCCTTTCGAACTTCTGGAGTACGAAATTGACGAGCAGGCGCTTTCAGCAGAAGACGCTGCTGCCAAGACAGGCATCGCCGAGGAGCGGACTTTCAAGACGCTTTGTGCAAGAGGAGATAAGACCGGAGTTATGCTTGTTTGTGTACCGGCCGGCCGGGAGCTTGATTTCAAGGCGTTGGCCTCTGCAAGCGGCAATAAAAGTGCCGAGCTTGTGCCGCTCAAGGAAGTGCAGCCTCTGACAGGATATGTGCGCGGAGGCTGTTCCCCGTTGGGAGCAAAAAAGAAGTATCCTGTATTTATCGATGAGACTGCATTGCTTTTTGATTTCATAACAGTAAACGCAGGACAGAGAGGGTTGCTTTTCAAACTCAGACCAGGCGACCTGATAAAGCTCACCGAAGCCAGTGTCGCAAATATGCTGCGCCCATGACAGGCAAACAGGCTGATCGTTGCCATAAATAGACTTGTAACAGAATAATTATTAGAGTTATATCTTTATTGGAACCCGATCGGCATTATGCATATAATGCGTGATAACGGGCCAATAAAAGATAGTTTAAAAGGGTCTCTTTATTGAAAGATGCCACAAATCGCGTTTTAAGGCCGAAAGCCTCAGAGGCGAGGTAAATATTCTGGGACATTGCACCTGCCGCGATATCTGCCCATGAATCTATGCCAGGCCCTTTGCCGCGCGTAGCGAGAACAAAAACACACGGTGCACTGCCTATAAACTCCTCTCCTCCTGCGCGCGGGATAGGATTTTTGTTCCCAAGCTGCTTAAGCATGTTTTTATCCCAGTCGTAGATATACGAGCCGCTCTTGAGAAGGACGTAAACGGTGATATATGGTTCCCGCCCCATTGCCATAGGTACTGTCCATCCTTTTTCGGGTCTGTTTCTGCCTGTAGCGGCCCATAGAATTGTGGAAAGCTCCTTAAGCGAAAGCTCTTTATTTGCAAATGATGTCCGGGCAGCTGAAGATCGTTTAGATATTGCACTCAGAATATCCGGTCCTCCGTCTTTCAGTGGGGTCGGAAGCATTATATCGTTTGCGGATGAGTATGAGACGATATAAAAGGGCAGAATCAAATTTATTATTATAAATACAGCAAGCCTGATCTTTCTCATCTTGCTACCACGCTCTGTCATATATCGATTTTACCGCACAGACATCAAGAGGACGAGGGTTGTTTGAAATAAGGCGGGTTTCTTTCATGGCTGCCTCAGCCATCTCTGCGGAAGCTTCCTTCGGTATTCCTAAGTCGCGTAGGCGTGTTTTGACCCCGGTTTTTGCAGCGAGCTCGGCCATTGCATTCAAAGCTGAATCTGCGGCATCTACTGCTGACATGCCTGACTTGTATACCCCCATAGCTTCTGCTACCGGGATAAATTTTTCCTCGCATCCCTCAAGGTTATACTCCATTACCCAGCGGAGGAGTACGGTGTTCGCCTCTCCGTGCGGGATGTGGTACTGTCCTCCAAGCGGGTATGCCATTGCATGCACGCCTGCAGTTCCTGCCATTGAAAACGCCATTCCTGCCAGCATGCTGCCATACGCCTGTCTTTCCCTTGCCTCAAGGTTGCTTCCGTCATTTACACAAATCTCTAAATTTGCAGAGATATTTTTGATCGATGTAAGAGCAAGATCCTGTGCAAAATCATTCGTTCCCAGCGACAGGTATGATTCCACGCCGTGTATAAGGGCATCCATTCCGGCTGCGGCCGTTATATCAGGCGGCAGCTGAAGCGTGACGGCGGGATCCACGAGTGCGACGTCAGCTACGAGATGTCCGCTTGATACCCCTTTTTTCATTCGGTCGTTTTCAAACGAGAACACTGCGACAGAAGATACTTCAGATCCGCTTCCTGCCGTGGTTGGGATCATTATTGTAGGAAGTCCGCGGGCAGGGATTTTGTTGGTTCCAACTGTTTCCGAAACATTAAGCTGCGGATGTTTCGCCAGAATTGCGGCCATTTTTGCAAAATCCATGGAGCTCCCGCCGCCAAGTGCTATAAGACAGTCGTACTCGCCGTTTAAAATGAAGTCGACGGCCTGCCAAAGCAGTTCAACTGGAGGTTCAGGTTTAACGTTATCCCAGTGTCCTGGTTTCATTCCGGAATCTGCGGCGTTGTCCATGAGGGAAGTCAGCCTTGTGCTTTTTCCCATACTTTTACCAGTCAGGAAAAGAGGCCGTTTAGAACCAAGTCCTGCTGCTTTTTCAACGGCTAATGCAGAACATCCCGATCCAAATACAACTTCTCTGGGCATCCTGAAACTGAAAGGTTTAGCTGTTCCTATGTAGGGGCTCTCTATCTTCATTTTATAAAAACTCCTCTTTTTTTATATTGCCCATGGCCATGCCTGGGAGAAACCAAAGTATTGAAATATTATTTGTCCGATGAATATTGTAAGCATAACTCCGGCAGAAAGAAATGGTCCTAACGGTACAGAATCCTTACGGGATATTTTTTTCAGGGCCAGAAGCGGGATAACTATTACGCCTCCAGCCATGAAGCCTATATACAGGCTTAGTATCGTCATCTTCCAGCCAAGTATAGCGCCTGTCCCAAGCATCAGCATGGCGTCCCCCATGCCCATTCCTCCGCGGCTTATTACAACTATCGCGTATATGAAAGCAAAGCCTAAAACCGCACCCGCCGCGCCGTCGATAAGGGCCGGCATCCCTCCCCACAGGCGCATGATAAAGCCTGCCGCTGCCATTGATATTGCCCATGAATCATATATGTACCCTGATTCCAGGTCCGTAAGCGTGTGGAAGAGCAGAAAAAACAGAGCTGCAAACGAAAAGTACAGTGCAGGAGTGTTTCCGCAGTGCCATACAAGCAAAGCTCCTACGATGCCTGTCCCGGCTTCTGTAAGAAAGTGGCGCGGGTGAATGATGTTTCTGCATGTACGGCAGCGTCCCTGCAGTACGATGTATGAAATAACCGGGATAAGGTCTGGTGCCGTAAGGGTCCTGCCGCAGTGATCGCATACTGAGCGTTCTGATCCCCACCATTTTTTTTCAGCTACCGAGCGCATTGCCGCGGCATTTATAAACGAACCTATTACGGCTCCAGCACAGAATCCAAGAAATATATATATCCCGTTAATATTGATCATATCGACACCCCGCAGTTTTGACGTTAGAATTAAGACATTAATAATTTTACACTCTTGTCATATAAAGGAGAGAGTCTGCTTGCCTATAGTATTGGTAAATATAAAAGAGGGACGTACCGTCGACCAGAAGCGCCGGATGGCTGCGGAAATGACGAAAGTACTGTCAGAAACAATGGAAGTTCCGCAATCATCAGTCCGTATAATAATAAATGAAATGGCAAACGACAATTTTGCAATAGGCGGGACACTTGTCTGTGACAACCCTGCAGCACAGGTTAACAAAAATTAGGATATCTGTTCCCTGAAACGTCTATGCTGCCATAGCCACTGTCCGGGGGCGCGGCGTATCATTTTTTCAAGTTCTTTATTCGCAAGAACGGTAAGCTCATGTACGGAGGTCTTGCGGTCCCTTCCTCTTTCCCATTTTATAGGCTGTCCGATAATTATTTTAAAGCGAAAAGGCGCCAGCCTGATGCTCTGCAGAGGAATTACCGGAGCTCCTGTTAGCCACGCAAATACTGCTGCCCCCTGGACCGTGCTGGTCATTTGGCCGAAGAACGGGACGTTTATCCCTTCATAGCCGCCGTGCTGGTCTGAAAGCAATCCAAGCATTTCGTTTCTCTTAAGGATGTTTACAGCGCGAATCATAGATTCTTCCTTGCCAAGGATGCGGAGGCCGGAGGTCTGCCTCAGCGTATTAATAAGCTCTTTCTGAAACGGGCTGTCGGAATGCCTTACTACGCCGAAAGCGTTATAGACTCTGCCTATCCAGGCTGCAGCATGCTCCCAGTTTCCTACATGGGCCGATAATACTATTATGCCCTTTCCACTGCCGAAAGCCTCTTCAATATGTTCCTGTCCCTCTATTTCAACGACCCATTTTTCTATAGCAGAGGGGTCTTTCTGCCATGCAAGCATCTCTATTCCGGTCCATACCATGTTTTCATAGGATTTGTAAAGAATATGTCTTTGTTCAGAGGGTGTTTTTTCAGGAAATGCAAGTTTTATGTTTTTTTTTGCAACGGTTCTGCGCGGGCCTATAATTTTAAGAGGCAGCAGCAGAGCATTTGCCAGAAGGTTTGCTCTCCAGCCAGGCTTTATCGTCTTGGCAAAATTGATAAAAAATTTTATTTTCCAGTTCATCAGCAACCTCCTGATTAACCGGCCGACATCATGCAGGATTGGCGGATAACCGGCTCAATGATAACATAATATAAATTTTACTGATTGCGCTGCAATTCTGATGTGCAGAAAACAGGGCCCCCTTATTGTGCTGTATTGAGAGCCCTGCCTTTATGATAAGATAGGTAGACTTTTACTATGCCGACAGACGGACTAGCCGCGGAATTTTATCAGACGGAAATCCTTTTTTCCAACCCTGAGCTGGATATAGCCTCCGTCAAGAAGATCATCAGGAGATATCATTCTTCCTTCTTCTGTTATTTTTGCACCGTTCAGATATACTCCGCCCTCTTTTATTTTACGTTTTGCCTCTCCTTTGGATGCACACCCTCCGGATGCGACAAGAATGTCTGTTATTGGGCCTTCTGCACTCCCGTTTATTTCTGCGAACGGTATCTCTGCTGAAAGAGTATCAAGAAGTTCAGTGCCGGCTTCTTTTATATCAGTTTCGCCGAAAAGGAGGGCGCTTGCATCACGGACCCTTTTTGCCGCATTTTCCCCGTGGACTCTTACTGTGATGTCCCAGGCAAGTTTTTTCTGTGCAATGCGGAGATGAGGCTGTTTTTTATGCTCTTCCAATATTTGGGAAATCTCGTCAAGATCCATAAAAGTGAAGAGCTTGTAAAGCTTTTCCAAATCGCTGTCATCGACATTTATCCAGAACTGGTAGAACTTATATATGCTTGTCCTTTCAGGTGACAGGTATACGGCTCCGCTCTCTGATTTTCCGAATTTCTGCCCCTGAGCGTTGAGCAGGAGAGGAAATGTTATTCCGTAGCATTGACCGTTGGATTTTTTCCTTGCAAGGTCCATGCCGGCAATAATGTTGACCTGCTGGTCATTGCCGCCCATCTGCAGGGTGCATCCGTACTTGTTATACATGTGGTTGAAATCGAAGGCCTGGAGCAGTATGTATGAGAGTTCGGTATACGTTATCGATTTATCAGGATCGAGCACGCGGCTGCGGACATATTCCCTGTTTACAAGGAAACTTACGGTAAAGAATTTTCCTGTATCGCGTAAGAATTCTATGTAGTTCTCCTTTTTAAGCCAGTCATTATTGTTTACAAGTATGGCACTATTGGCCCCGCAGTCAAAATTCAGGAATTGCTTCAGTTGGTCGGCTATGCACCTTACGTTATATTCAATTTTTTCTTCGCTCAGCAAAGTCCTTTCAGAGCTTTTGCCTGACGGGTCCCCTATGCGTCCAGTTCCTCCGCCGGCTAATGCTATCGGCCTGTGGCCAAGGCGCTGCAGCCAGGAAAGTCCCATTATGGCTACGAGGTTTCCGACGTGAAGACTGTCCGCACTTGGATCGAAGCCGATATAACCTGTGACCATATTTTTAGTGAAATGTTCTTCAAGTTCCTCGTTATGGCTGCTCCATTCTACAAAACCGCGTTCCTTAAGTACTTTTAGCGCATTGGTGTACATTAGCCAGACCTCCAGATCAAGTTTCGATTTTTGCATTTGCGTGCATAAATCAGGAATACTATTTGTAAATTACATTAAAATTTAAAAACGATGCAGACTGTTGGTTCATATACATCGTGTCGTTCCGTATATACATAAAGTGTCAGTTTTTATCAGACTTATGTTTTTCGTCCTTATACCAGCTAATTCTGCCTGAGTCGGCTTTTTCCCATATTATCAGTACCTTGCCAAATCCGCGCAGCACATTGCCGAAGGAATCGGTTATCTGCTGGTCGAATGGAGAAAAGGCAGATTCAGGCTGGAAGAACTCCCCGTTTTTTGGGGCATCCGCAGTGCCATCGTCATAAGCATCCTCGTCATTCATGAAAGAGCTCATTTTTGTCATTTCGCTTAAAGATCTTCCAAGGCGTGGGAGATCTGCAAATATCCATCCTATGCATTTTTCATCATCATCAAGAAATTTACCAAGCTTGTTCTGTCCATTTAATGATTCTGGAGTTACAAGTCCGAGTACCGCTATATTATCCCTTCCGGCCCCTACCACTGAGAACGGGATATTCGCAGTACCTCCGAATTCGAAATTATCAAGCGGCTGAGGCTCTGCGCCAAAAAAGAGTTTGTTCCAGAAGGCTGCTACAAGTTCCTTCATTTCTTCTTTTTTGCCTGACAGTTCCACTATGAACCCGGGCAGCGTGAACCATAAGATTTTATTTTGCCCGCCGAGCGACAATATAGCCTTACCGGACATTATCTCGCGGATCCTATCGTCGCTCAGTCCCATGCTCTGTCCCATGCTTCCTATGGTACTGAGTGGGAAGGGCCATTTGTCAGGCGTACCTTCGAGGTCAGGGATATCAAGGCCGATGGACATAAGAAACGGTTCAGGGATTATGCAGTTTGATGTATTCCATGTCTTTGGTCTGAGCGAGCGCATAAATACACTGCCAAATTTTTTGTCAAGCCCGTCAATTACCCACTTGGCTTCGCCCTTTCTGCCGGAGGGATCATTGTTATCCAGTTTTTTCCATGCTACCTGCAGCTTGATTGGGGCTGGCTGCTTACTGTTTCCTGAAAGCATCCCGCCGTCGCAGATTTCTATATGTCCGGGCCAGGATCTTTCCTCTTTCCACTTTTTATTTCCAAGTCCGCGTTCTTCGCCGTCCTCTATTGCAAGCAGACGTTTAAACGGGGCATAGTCAGCTGCCATCAGTATACGCTTGGCCTCAGTCTTGAAATATAAGGGAGAACCTGCCTCATCGGTGAATAACACCCATGTATCTTTTTTATCGCCTTCCTCTATCCTTGGCGATTTGAGCTTAATCCGCCATGTATCAGGCAGTTCTCCTCTGCGGAGAGCGCGCATTTCAGAGCCGGAGAGTCTTATGGCAGCGTATACTTCTGTTGCGCCGTCGTCTTCTTCCGTGACAAGTACAGCGCAGTCCTTTGCTGATTCTGTTATAGAGAGCAGACAGTTCCTGGATGTGCCGCTGCGGAGCGGTGCGTATAATCCTTCTGTCAGTACTGCCGATACAGCTGCCGGGTAATTATTGTCATCCGTTTTGATCAGCACATAAGGATGCGAATCATAAGGTTCTGGCAACGCTGAAGACAAATCATCCCCGGCAGTCAACCAAATATATATAAACAGGCCAAACAGTATGACAACAGCAATACTTGCTACGCACAACATGAATTTGACCTTTTTAGTAGGCATTATGCTCTCTCCCCGTTCCTATAAGCCGCCAAGACGATACGCCGGCATCCGCCGGCAACCAGTGTATTATAGCCCATTACAGCCGCTTTTAAGACAGGTTGCAAGGTTTTTTTAATCTGATTTTTTGCCGTTTTTGCCGAGGAACGTTGCCGTCTCAAGCAAGGTTCTTGCAGAAATTAAAAGCGGCATTATTAAATTGGTATGATCTTTGTCCATTATATGGAGTTTCTGCAGATCATCCGCACGGGTTGTTATTGCTGTAAGTGTCTGTGAGATATCCTGTGCACAAATCTGTTTTGCCAGCTCAATTATCTGCGGTGATACCAGCGGCATTTCAACGGCACCTTCAGGGGCTGGCGCAAGCAGGTCTATCTCGTCCCCAAAAGCCGGGACCTGCGTGGAGAACCCCTTGTCCTTAAGGCCAAGCGCAAGGGCCTGAGACGATTTAGGTTCACCATGGACTACAACAAAGCGAGCCTTCTGTGGAAAATGCTCTGCCCACTCAAGCAGGTCCGCTCTGTCGGCATGGGCCGAAAAACCGTTGAGGGTATGGAGCTGCGCCCTTACAGCAATTTCTTCGCCTGCTATACGCACCTCTTTCGCCCCGTCCACCAGGCGCCGCCCAAGCGTACCGTAAGCCTGGTATCCAACAAACATTACATGGGTGTCCGGCTTAAAGAGATTGTGTTTAAGATGGTGGATTATCCTGCCGCCGGAACACATACCGCTTCCTGCAAGCACGATCCCGCTTTTCATATCGTTGATTGCCTTGGATTCCTCTGCCGTGCGTACAAATTGGAAATTTTCAGGCTCAAACGGGTCATCGCCGTTTAGAAGCATCTTTTTAAGATCACGTGACAGCAGATTGACATATTTTCTGTATATTTCAGTTGTTTTAACACCCATAGGTGAATCGAGATATATTTCCGGCATTTTTAATTTCGGAAATTTCTTCTGGAGCAGGTCAAATTCATACAGAACTCTCTGGGCACGGTCAATTACAAATGTAGGCACAAGTATTTTTCCGCTTGTTTTGAGGGCTTCCTCGACGGCATTCTGGAATTCCAGTCTGGTTTCTTCAAGCGACTTGTGGAGCCTGTCTCCGTATGTAGACTCTATCAGCACAAAATCGGCATCTTCAATCATCGTCGGCGGTTTTTCAATTACGCCGTCTTGGGGTCCCAGGTCGCCGGAGAAAACTACTTTAACAGTGTTCTGTCCGTTTTCGGATATCCAGCTTTCGATTATTGCACTTCCAAGGATATGTCCTGCTTCACGGAATCGAACTTTCAGCCCTTCCGAAATATCTATCAATTCATCATATGGAAGCGGCGCCAATAGTTTTATAGAATCCTCGACTTCTTTGTCGCCGTAAAGCGGTTCAACCTTAGGCAGACCCTTACGGGCATTTTTCCTTGTCCGCCATTCAGCTTCCTCCCGCATAAGATGCGAAGAATCCTTCCATAGGATTTCGACCAGCTCGCTGGTTGCAAATGTACAGTATATTTTCCCTTTGAACCCATTTTTTACAAGAAGAGGGATTCTGCCGCTGTGGTCAATATGTGCATGTGTAAGCAGCACCGCATCGATCTCAGCCGGATTGTATGGAAACTGTTCTCCTTCGTGCTTCTGCTCGTCCTGTCCCTGATGGAAACCGCAGTCAACCAGTGTTTTCCATGAATTTGTCTCAATCATATAATTTGATCCGGTAACTTCTCCCGCTGCGCCTAAAATTCGAAGTTTCAGAATTATCGCCCTGAGGGCTCCCACCTTTCATATATTAATTTTTTTTAATATGACGATCACATGTTTATTGTATATTCTCAAACGGCAGTTCACAACGTATTCCGGTGCCTTTTCCAGGCAAAGATGAAATGCTTAGTTTACCCCCTATTATCGACATTCTCTCTTTCATATTCGAAAGGCCTCTGTGTCCTGCCACACGCAAACTGGCTATATCTTCAGGGATCTGGAATCCCTTGCCGTCATCAACGATCTCGAGAACGGCTGCTTTACCAGTGTTTCTAAGTGTTATTTTTACATTTGACGCTTCCGCGTGCCTGGCTGCATTGTTTACAGCTTCCTGTGTTATGCGGAAAAATGCAAGCGTTATGTCCTCCGGCAGCTCCGGCAGTTCTTCCAGATCAAGGCTTATTTTTAAGCCGAGTCTTTCGCTCTGGTTTTCCGCAAGCTCAGTCAGTGCCTGAGCAAGACCTAGATCAAGCCACGGCGGTGTCAAATTATTGCATAATTCACGCATTTCCTTTACTCCTGCCATAGCGGCTTCTTCAGCTTCATCAAGTCGCTTCTGCCTTTCATCGGGAGAATCGATATCCAAAGACAGAAGTCTCAGCCTCTGGATAAGCGCTGTTACATCCTGAAGGGGGCCCGTCGTGTATCTCACGCGATATCCTTGCATGCTCCTCTTCCTGGACTTTTACGAGATCGTTGACATAGCTTCTTGAAAGCCGGACTCTTTCGATTGCCGATTTAGCAAGTACAACGATCGCTTCCCTGAGTCTCTGGAGTTCCGTAACGGCCTCCGGCGCATTGATGAGAGGAACCTCCTCCCCCCATTTAAGCATAGAAACCTCTTCCTCAAGGTCCTTTAACGGCAATATTACTTTCTGCCACATTATGTAAACGGCAAATATCCCTAGCAGTCCAAGCATTCCAATCACGAACGGCCATACAGTGGCCAGCGGAACCATCGGACCGAGGAGCTTATCCCATGATACTGCTGCAAGAACGAAAAGATTCCTGTCAAGAATCGGGTACACAGCAATGCTGTAGTAACGTCCGTCAGGCCCTCTGATTTTTTGCGATGGAGCTATGGAGACAGGCTGGTCCCAAAGTATCGATAACAGAGAAATATCTGATGTCCCGTATATGAGGTTGCCTTCGCTGTCAAAAACCGCAAACATGCCCGGCACGCTTATGTCATCCACCATGAAACCGCCGAAACCGCTTATACGGGAACGGAACTGCTCAGGGCTGAGTGTCCCGTCAGTCCTAAGGTCCCATTTTGATGATTCAAGTCTTGCAGCAGCTCCGCGTGCGAGGTTTTGAACGTATGAATCTGCAAGTCCTTCCATCGTTTTTTCAAACTGACAAACCCTACCCATGCAAGCAGAAATGCACCCAGGCTTGGCAGTAAAACAGCTATCGTCAGCTGGAGAAGGAGATTCTTCTTCAATCAAGCAGTTCCTCCAGAGTCACTATCCCGTACTTGAGGGATAACAGCATTGCCTCGGTTTTATTTTTTGCTCCAAGTTTGTCATATATTGATGCCAGATGTGTTTGGACAGTTCTTTCACTTATAAACAGCTGTGTCGCTATTTCTTTGCCTGAAAGCCCGCGCGCTGCAAGGAGCAGTACCTCCCGCTCCCTTACAGATACAGGTTCAGGAATAAAATCACCCTCTTCTTCTACGGCACTTGCAACTTCGCTGTCAAGGTAGAATCCGCCGCGTGCAACGATACGAATGGCTTTTGACAGAGTTTCAATGCTTGTTGTTTTTAAAACATATCCGCGGGCACCGGCGCGCAGAGATGCCATTACATACTGCTGTGCATCATATGTCGTAAGCATCAGCGAAGCAACCGGAAGTCCCGCTTCCTTTATTTTGCGCGCAAGTGCAACGCCATCTATGCCTGGCATCCTTATATCCAGAAGGGCGACCTGCGGTTTCAGCTGCTGTATGCCTTCCCATGCGGCCTCCCCATCCGCATATTCGCCTACGATGTTAAAATCAGGGTCTTTGGCGAGATAGCCTTTCATGCCTTCTCTGGTAAGCGGATGGTCGTCTGCAAGAATGATCGAAATGGACATGCCTATTCCTCCTTTATGATAAGAAAAATACTAATCAGCCCTTATGCTCCAAGCCCTATTTCTTTTTCAACAGGTTTAAGCGATTCAATTGTTCTTCCTATCAGAATATCCAGAGGTTCGCACATAAGTTCGCATCCCTTTTCTATGACTTCACGGTTTACGCCTCTGGCAAAAGCCTTATCCTTCCATTTCTTTTTTACGGATTTTATTTCAAGGTCCATCAGTGATTTGCTTGGGCGAACCAATGCTACAGCCGTTATAAATCCTGTCAGCTCATCAACTGTGTAAAGGGTTTTTTCACAAAGCGTCTCCGGTTTGATGCCAGAATACTCCCATCCGTGTGCAAGCACTGCACGGACAAAATCGTCAGGATATCCTTTTTCCTTCAGCATTTCCCCGCCTTTTACGGGGTGTGTTTCCGTACTTGGGAACTCTTCCCAGTCGATATCATGCATAAGGCCTATCAGCCCCCAATAATCCTCGTCCTCGCCGTAATGCTTTGCGAATCCCCTCATTGCCGCTTCAACTGCAAATGCATGGCGGATATGCATTTCCTCCTTATTGTGTTCTTTCAGAAAATCAAGTGACTGTTCACGTGTAAGCATTATGGAGTGCCTCCTGTTTTATTTATAAAAATATAATTCTCCGGTTCTAAATTTAAAATTTCAATCCCAGATTCGGTTATTATCTCCCGTGCCAGTGCATCAGGATATCCGTGTATATAAACTATGCGTTCGCACCCTGCATTTATCAGTGCCTTAGTGCAGTAAACACATGGCTCGTGGGTGCAGTACAGCCAGCATCCCTGTGTTGCGACACCCGCGGCGGCCGCCTGTGCAATTGCATTTATTTCAGCATGTGAGCCGCGGCAGATTTCATGGCGTTCTCCTGATGGGATGCCGAGTTCCTCGCGCAGACAGCCAGTTTCATCGCAGTGAGATATCCCTTTGGGCGCGCCGTTGTATCCTGTGCTGAGTATCTGCATGTCTCTTACAAGAACGGCCCCGACACGGCGTCTGATGCAGGTGCTGCGGCTTGCAACAACCTGGGCTATCATAAGAAAATAATTGTCCCAATCCGGGCGGCCCATACTCATTGGTGCAATCACCTCTATATACATGATATTATAGAATTTATATCGGTAAAGTCTTTTGTGCGACAGAAAATTGCGGATATATTAATTAAAATGTCAAATAATCCTGCAGATGCTGCGAATAAACAGCTCGGTTTTAGTGCGCAGTTCTTTAATGGAATGTTCCCCTGATTTTGCGCAAATCTTGGCATTATTATCGCATAAGAGACATTTTCGCGGAGGAATCCCAAGATGATTTCTGGAAACCGTTCCGTCAGGCGTTATTATATCTATATCAAAAATCCTTCCTGCAGGAGATTCCTCTTCTATTAACACAGACAGACCTTTTGCATTTTCTGCAGATATCCCGCCGTTTTTGAAAAGTCCTATCCAACAGCAGCCCGCACCGTTTACAAGATGTTTTTCAGCAGCAGGCACAGCATTGAAGGCGTGCAGGATATCAGATCTGCATTTTTCAACGGCTTCAAAATCGAAAGGCAGTCTTTTGGGATATCCTGGTATGTTAAGGGATATCTGGCATATAAAATTATCCTGATATCTGGTATGGTCAGGATGCTGTTTTTCCAGCATCTCTGCCTGAACGGCGGCTCTTTCGTCGCGCCCTGCGAGGATTTCTTCCAACGGGAGACACATGTCAGTTACCTGCCGGTTCTCCCCGTATTTTGTCAATAATGAGCCTGCCCTCATAGGAACTGAGATAATCAAGGGTTACTTTAGGCAGAAGTTTTGCTAGTAAGTCCGTATCGCTGTTTTTTATTGCATCCCTTACCCTGGATGCTGATATAGCTATGCCTTCCGAATCTTCAACGCGCTGTATTTCGATAACGTCAACGCCATAAATTGGGAGTATTTTTTTCATGGCGGAATTGTATATGCTTGTTGTAGGACAGAAAGGTTCAGTTCCTACGAACCTTGTTTTTATAGACAGTTCGGGTACAAAAAGCTTCGCGAAGAGGGTCGCGTCAAGTTCTGCCTGCGTAGCTGAAACAGACTCGGTCCTTCTCTCTTTTAGGAAATAAGTGGGGAATGTAGCGCGTGAAACAGCGTAATTCCCGCTTGGTATGACACGCACATTCGGAATATCAGCCGTGCCTTCGCGGACAAGTTTTATCCTGTCCGTAAAAGGAAATACTGATGCATCCTCCTGCACGACTATTACGTAGAGACCGCCGCATCTTGATGCTGCTGTTTCTATAAGATATCTGTGCCCAAGTGTGAATGGATTGCAGTTTACAACTATCGCGCCGAACGGTGCTGTTTTGCTGTCAAATCTGCATGAGGCAAGCATCCCCTTGTAGTCGCTGACAGACGGCTGTCCTGCTTCCATAAGTACTACGCTTCCTGTCCTTGCCAGTTCAGAGAAGCCCATGAATTCAAATTTTTCGGCCATATCCGGTTTAGTATATATGAATAAGTGGAATATGCGGTTTTCCCTGGCATACTGGAGCACGCTGGAAATTACCGTACCGGAGAGGCCTGCTTCCTGCCATTCGGGATCTATTGCCACCATCTTTACAATATTATCTTTTAAGCTTGCAGTTGCGATTATTTTTTCATTTTCATCCTCGATAAGGACTGTACAGTCAGGATCGTCCTCGAAGATGAGGCCGTGTCTCTTGAGCAGCGATTCGACCTGCCGCCTTTCGCTGCTGTCCATTTTGCGGACGATTCGGCTTTGAAAACCGAACATATCAGTCTTTCTCCAGTTTTCTTTTCAATATCTCGCCTATGCTTGACCTCGGCATTGCCGAGACAAATTCAATTATTCTCGGAACTTTATAATAAGATAGCTTTTTCTTGCATGACTCAATTAGTTCCTTCGATGTGACCTTCTCATTTTTTTTCAGCACTACGAAAGCTTTTACTATCTCACCGCTTATTGAACGCGGCACCCCTATTACAGCGGCCTCTGCAACGGCAGGATGTTCAAGGAGAACCTTTTCAATTTCCTGTGCATAAACGGTAAATCCTCCCACAAATATTAATTCGCTTGTCCGCGAAACGAGGGAAAGATATCCTTCATTGTCGAATTTAGCTATATCACAGGTATCGAACCATCCGCCCACAAAACGGCTGGCGGTAAGTTCCGGGTTTCGGTAATAGGATTTTGCCACACTATCACCGCGTATCCATAAGTGCCCCTCCTTACCTGGTGTAAGAGCTTCTCCGTCATTATTTCTTATTTCTGCCTCGACACACGACAGCAGTGTGCCGACAGTGCCGGGTTTTCTTTTTTCAACGCCAGGAGCTATTGACACGACCGCCGATGCTTCTGTAAGTCCGTAACCTTCAATTACAGGGACTCCAAGCATCTCACATGATCTTTTGTCGAAATCAAGAGGAAGCCTGTCTCCTCCCGATAGTATGTAGCGCAGGCTGTGAGGCGGATTGATGCCGCGGGCAGCTGTACCGAGCAGCAGGGAAATGATCGTAGGGACGGCCGGCACAATGGTGACAGAAGCATTCCTCATTGCATCCATCGCAGCTTCAGGCGGCATGAATGATTGGAGTACGACCTGCCTGATCCCGTTCATGAGAGGAATGAGCGCTCCGCAGATAAAGCCGAAAGCGTTAAAATTCGGCAGTGCGTTTAAAAAGACGTCATCATCGGTAAGAGAGCCGATATGGTTTATACATGCATCTATATTGCTGAAAATGTTGTCATGGGTAAGAGGTACTGCCTTCGGTTCCCCGGTAGTGCCTGATGTATAGAAAATTACAGCAGTATCCGCCGTTTCCTCTGCTGAGGGACGTCCTGCGATGTTTTCTGCCGGCATGTCAAGTGCTGTAATTACACACGGTATACCTTCCTCGGATACAAGCGGGACAAAATTCGAACCGCCCCTGAATGTAATTGCCGCGAAGACGTCGGCATGCTTGAGCTGTTTGATCAGCGATACATATCCGCAGCGAAAATCTATTGGTACGACTGACCCGCCAAGCTGCCATACCGCTATCGTTTCAGCCAGCAGGATAGGGCTGTTCGGAAGCAGCAGTGCAAGCCTCTGTCCTGATTTGAACCCGCTTGACAAAAGATGCTGCCTGCACTCTTCAACAAGTTCGAGGAATGCGCCCCGCGACCACCATGTCTTTTGCCACCATATAAAGGGCTCGGTCTGAAGTGATCCAAGTTTTGACAATATTATTTTTTCAAGTCTTGCTCCCAACTTATCGCCTCCACTCTCTAGAGTGTCATTGCCATGTATGCCTCCCATGCTGCGGAAAAAGGAAGCATGCTTTCAGGTATATTATATTTGGGATGGTGAAGCCCATATTCAAGCCCTGTTCCCATAAGCATAAAAACAGACGGCACACATGAGCTTAAAAATGAAAAGTCTTCGCCTGAAAGCAGCGGTCTGTCAAGCATGTTTATACCATCTTCACCAAAAAACGGCACGCCTATTCTGATGATCCTGTCTACAAGGGCATTATCGTTCTCGACCTGTCCGTAATTTCTTGTATATTCGACAGAGGCAACGCCACGGAATGCCTTGGCGATTGCAGGCGCCACTGTTTCGATGCGTCCCTGCACAAAATCCCTTGTCGCAGGATTAAATGCCCTCAGTGTGCCCCAAATGTTTGCTTGCTCAGGTATAACATTGTAAGCAAAGCCTGCCTCTATCTGGCCGAAAGAAACCACAACAGGCTCCCTCGGGTCTATTTCCCGTGTCAGCATCGTCTGGACTGCAATTATCAAATGAGCTGCTATCGTTACAGGATCGACAGTCATATGCGGTTCTGCCGCATGTCCGGCTGTTCCTCGTATGTCTATGTGGATGCGGTCGGATAGAGCCGTAAGCACTCCCTTCCGAAGAAAAAGCTCTCCATAAGGCAGTTCTGACCACCAATGGAGAGCTATGCAGTTTCCTATGTTGAAATTTTCGAGAAAATTGTTTTCTACCAGGGTTCGTGCCCCGCCCTTTCCCTCTCCCGCCGGCTGGAAAAGGAATACAACTTTTCTTTTAAGCTCATTTCTGTGAAGCGAGAGGATTTTTGCAGCTCCCAGCAAAGACGACATATGTGCATCATGTCCGCATGTATGCATGACTCCAGGCATACAGGAAGTAAAAGGCAGTCCGGTTTCTTCCTCAACCGCAAGGGCATCCATGCACGCACGCAGCAGTATAGCCGGTCCAGGCAGATCTTTGCCCAGAATCCCTATTACGCATGTAGGCATTGCAAATCCTGAAATAACTTCCATCCCGTCAATTGATTCAAGGACCTTCAGAATTTTTGAGGATGTTATGTTTTCTTCAAAAGCCAGCTCAGGGAACTGATGGAAATCCCTCCGCCATTCCTGCATATCAAGAGTTATTTTTTCCGCTTCAGCAAGAAGCTGCGCGCCCAAAGCGGAAAACTCTGAATTTTCGTTCATTGCAAAACTTCCTTCCATCCAGCAAATAAGCAATAGATGAATAATAGCTTAGTTTATCACAAACATGCCGTATAGTGTACAATATCAAGGTTGGAGTCATAAAAGATATGATTTGCAGGGACGTGGTTTTGTGAATGAAAACAAGAGCGGTGTTTTAACGCTTTTTCTTGCATATTTCTGTTGGGGGGCAATGCCTCTTTACTGGAAGGCTCTGGAGAGCATCCCGTCTGCCGAAATCCTTGGGCACCGGGTGATATGGTCGGCAGTTTTCACGCTGCTTCTGATTGTAATGCAGAAAAGCTGGGGAACGGTAACGGATTTTATGCTTACCCAGCGTAAAAAGGCTTTATGCCTTGCAGGCGGGGGATTCCTGATAACATTTAACTGGGGCCTTTATATATGGGCAATAAATCACGGAAGGATACTTGAATCAAGCCTAGGGTATTTTATAAACCCGCTTGTGAGCGTATTTTTCGGCATGCTGTTTTTTCATGAAAGACTTCGGCCCTTTCAGATGACAGCTCTTCTACTGGCATTATCCGGAGTTGCTCTGGAGCTTATCTCGGTTGGTTCGATCCCGCTTGTATCTTTGGGTCTGGCACTGACGTTCGGGCTTTACGGCGTACTCAAAAAGGCAGTAGCTATTTCTCCTTCCGCGGGACTGTTCATAGAAACGATGACAGTTATGCCTTTTGCACTTTTATGGCTCATATGGGCCCAGGAAAAAGGCGTGGCTTCATATCCGTATGACGCATGGCGGGATATACTTCTTGCCGGAACCGGGGTCATGACATCTGTGCCTCTGATAATGTTTGCTTACGGGGCAAAAAGAGTCCCGCTCACTACGCTTGGATTCGTACAATATATTTCTCCCACGCTCACATTCCTCATCGGCACTTTTGTATATAACGAACCGTTGCGTTCTTCGCGCATCTGCACTTTTGTCTTTATATGGGCTGCTCTTGCAATTTATACCTTTGACGCATTCATGCACGGCAGAAAAAGCGCAGAAAATTAAAAGTCCGATATCCCCGGTCTAACACCCATCAATCGAGGTCCAGCCTGTTTTGAATATTTATCAGTGTTTGCTTGACATACGTACCAGAACGTATGTATAATCCCCTTTGCATTATTGCATTATTGCATTATTGCATATGCGGGGAGGTGGTAAATTGGCGAAAAGGACAAAGCAGGAGGCAATGGAAACACGGTCAAGAATACTGGAATCAGCCCTTGATATTTTTTGTATGAAAAATTATTCAACGGTCACGATAGAAGAAATTGCAGACAAGGCAAACGTAACAAAAGGAGCTGTTTACTGGCATTTTAAAAGTAAGAACGACATCCTTATGCATATTCTTGACCGTATGGACCATATAGATGAAAGTAAGTTCATTGACATCTGCGGCCCCCCGGGATCTATCGAAGAGATCAATTCATATTATAAAAAAGTACTGACCCTTCTTTCGAGGGATCCGCACTGCAAAAAAATACACATGCTCATGTTCCGCAAGAGTGAATGGCCGAAAGAGCTTCAGGACAGCGTTGATCGTATGGTAAAAAACAATTTCGAGAGAGAGAGAAAGATGCTGGCAGCAATACTGCTTAAGGCTCAGAAGGAAAATAAAGTCAGAAAAGATATCTCTCCTGATGATGTATCCATGGAGTTGACTGCTGTTTTATACGGTCTTTTTATAATGCAGCTGAGCGATATGATCTCCCCTGATTTTGCATTGCATACAGATTTTTTATATGAAGCCCTGAAAAGGCAACTTACTGCAGGATTGGAATAATGCTGTTGGTTTTGATGAATGATTGATGAATGATGAATTTGGAAAAATAAATAGAAAGAGCGGGTGCATATTAAATGACGTCACCGGAAGGTAACATCAACACTGGAAAGCCAAAAAACAGTAAAATTAAAATACTTGTAATCATTGTGCTTTTGGCAGCAGCGGCGTTTGCAGCAAAATCGCTGCTTATGCCAAAATCGGCACAAAAACAGGTTATGCAGCAGCAGCAGGCCCCGTCGGTAGTCATTAACACGGTAACAGAGGCAGATCTTGCGTTGCAGCGCGAATATATAGGCAAGGTCGAAGCGATCCAGAATGTTTCGCTAAAACCGCAGGTCGCAGGAGAGATAGTAAAAGTAAATTTTAAAGAGGGATCTGTGGTAAGAGCAGGGCAGCTGCTTTTTCTGATAGATGACAGCCAGTATAAAGCTACCGTGAGCCTGCGCAGGGCGGAAGTTGAAAAGGCTGAAGCCAATCTGGACAGGGCATCAAAATATTTTGAACGCCTTAAGTCGGCCGATAACCGCAGCGTATCAAAATCGGATATGGATATTGCGGAAAGTGACGTGCTTCAGGGAAGAGCCGCGGTTTCTGAGGCAAAAGCCTCGCTCAGGCTGGCCCAGATAGATTTTGCACATACCAGGATAACTGCACCTATCACAGGGCAGATCGGCGCAGCTGTTTTTACAAAGGGCAACTATGTGTCGCCATCAACAGGAGCTCTTGCAACGATTGTTCAGACAGACCCTATCCGTGTGGCTTTTGCTCTGCCGGACAGGGATTACCTTAACCAGATCGAAAAATTCAAAAAAAAGGGCGCCAAGTCTGTTTATAAAACGACGCTCAAGCTTAGCAACGGTAAATACTTCCCGCTTCCGGGGAACGTGACTTTGAGGATAACGAGATTGACGATAAAAGCGGGACTATCAGCATTCGTCTTAGATTTAACAACAATGAAGGCCTGCTGATTCCGGTGCGATGGTCCGTATCGGGACAGAGCCTGTTGAGCAAAAAATGGCTGTAGTTATTCCTCAGGCTGCAATTTTGGCAGACGCAGGCGGAGATTATGTATATACCGTTGACAGCGGCAATGTCGCTCAGCAGCAGCGCATAAAGCTCGGATCAGAGATAGGTACCATGCAGGAAGTTCTGGAAGGACTTAAAAAAGGCGACAGGATCATAGTGCAGGGCGTGCAGTATGTACGTTCAGGCGTAAAGGTAAAACCTATCGAAGTTTCCGTGGATGGGACAAAAACCCCGGCAGAACTCGCATCCGTTTCACAGGCCGACATGGATCTGGCAAACCCTGTTTCGCCCGATAAATCTGGAAAAAACGGAAAAAGCTGGTAATTAACAGATGTTTTCTAAATTTTTTATAGAACGCCCAAGATTTGCAATGGTCATCGCTGTCGTGATGACTCTTGCCGGAATAATCGCCGCATATACTCTGCCTATCCAGCAGTATCCGGAGGTCACTCCGCCTCAGATAGAGATTGAGGCAAACTATCCGGGAGCTGCTGCCGAAGTCCTGGCCAATACTGTCGGGGCTCCGCTTGAAGAGGTTGTAAACGGTGTCGACGGTATGATATACATGAACTCGACATCAAGCAACAGCGGCTACTATTCTCTTACGGTGACATTCAAAACCGGAACTGACCCTGATATGGCCCTTGTTAAAGTCCAAAATAAGGTCCAGGAAGCGACACCGCTTCTTCCAAGCGAAGTCACGGCGCGAGGGATAACAGTGAGGTCCCAGTTCTCTGATGCACTTGGCTTCCTTGCGCTCATATCGCCGCATGGAACAAGAAATTCCCTCTTTCTGAATGACTATGCCTACAATAATATTAAAAATGTACTGAGGCGAGTTCCCGGAATGGGTGAAGTGCAGGTGTTCGGCGCCAAATACAGCATACGTGTCTGGCTTGATCCTGAACGGATAGCATCGCTTGGATTGAGCATAGACGACGTAAAAACTGCGATTGCAAGCCAGAACAAACAGGCGTCCATAGGCTCAATAGGCGGCGCTCCAGGAAACACGGACAGTCCCCTTGTTTATGCTCTTTCTACCAGGGGACGGCTTAACACGGTACACGAATTCGAGGATGTCATAGTCCGGACGTCAGCTCAGGGCGGACTTGTCAAGCTGAAAGACATATCCAGGATAGAGCTTGGCGCTGAATCTTATTCCTACGGAGGAGAAATGAACGGTGCGCCTGCTGCTATGATGATGCTGAGGCAGTCGGCCGGATCCAATGCGATAAATGTTATGAACGCGGCAAAGAAAGAAATTGAGCAGCTCAGGAAGAACCTTCCATCGGACTGCGAATTTATTCTGGGGTATGATTCAACAGAATATGTAAGGGCTACGATATTCGAGATATTAACGACGCTGCTGCTTACATTTTCACTTGTTGTTTTGTGTGCTATCTTTTCCTTCAGGACTGGAGAGTCACACTCGTTCCCGTCACAGCGATACCAGTTTCGCTGCTGTCCACGTTTGCAGGGCTTGCCGCAATGAGATACAGCATAAATATTCTATCGCTGTTCGGACTGGTGCTAGTCATAGGAACAGTCGGTCGACGATGCGATAATAGTCGTAGAACGGGTGCAGTTCGTAATGGACAGGGATAAATGCGGTCCGGAAGAAGCCACTGTAAAGGCAATGAAGGATGTAACAGGGCCAATGGTCGCAACAACGCTTGTGTTCCTGGCCATATTCCTGCCTGTAAGCTTTATGGGCGGCATTACCGGGCAGATTTACAGGCAGTTCACCGTTACGATATCTTTTGCAGTATGCTTCTCGCTGATTACGGCATTGACGCTGAGTCCGGCCATGTGCGCGCATATACTGCGGAAAACAGAGCCTGTGCATCACGGTCCTCTCAAATGGTTCAACGATCTTCTTGCCAGATCCACAAAAGGCTATGTCTCTGGTTCTGTATGGCTCGCACGCAAAATGATAGTGACCGTGGTCTCTTTGATTCTTGTTATAGGCATCGGATATGCTGTGGCTAAAATTTCACCGAGCGCTTATATACCGGATGAGGATCAGGGAACAGTGTTTGCTGCTGTCCAGCTTCCGGAAGGCGCGACTTTGGGAAGGACAGAAGCCGTACTTAAAAAAATAACCCCTGATATAATGAATATCGGCGGAGTCAGCAAAGCGCTTATGTTAAGAGGATTCAGCCTCCTCGGAGACAGTGGGGAAAATGTTGCTTCGGTAATATTGCCGCTTGATTCATGGTCGCAGAGAAAAACGCCTGAGAAAAGCCTTGATTCCATAGTAGGACAGGTGCGCAGGATAGCTGCATCGGTGCCTGAGGCAAAAATAAACGTATTCACGCCTCCTGCCATAATGGGTCTCGGCATCAGCGGAGGGCTGGATCTGCGCCTGCAGTCAAGGTCGAGGATGACCCGATGAAACTTTCTATGGTACTTAATGATTTTCTAGGTAAAATCAACAGGGCGCCTGAAGTTTTATATGCTTTCAGTGGGTACACAGCTGATACTCCTCACCTTTTCATAGATATTGACAGGGAAAAGGCCGAGATGTTCAATGTGCCGGTCGGTACGATATTCAGTACACTGCAGACTTACTTTGCATCAGCGTATATCAATGACATCAACATAGGTACACAGGTCAATAAAGTAATGATACAGTCTGACTGGAACTACAGGAATAGCATAGACAACATAGGCAGTATATACGTTAACAGCACTAACGGACAGCCCGTGCCGCTTCAGAGCCTTGTGACCGTCAGAAAAACGCTTGCGCCGCGTTCCGTAAACAGGTATAACCTGTTCCCGTCCGCCGCCATAACGATCGTAATGAAGCCTGGTTTCCTCGACCGGACAGGGTATCAAACGCGTTGCGGAGCTTGCAAGAGCCTGCCGGAAGGTTATGGCTACGAGTGGTCAGGCATGACATATCAGGAACAGCAGGCATCCGGACAGATAATCCTTCTGCTGGCCATATCGCTCATCTTCGGATATCTTTTCCTGGTTGCGCAGTACGAAAGCTGGTCGGTTCCGGTTCCGGTAATGCTCTCTCTGCCTGTTGCAATGCTTGGGGCCATACTTGGAATATATGTTATGGGCCTTCCTCTCAGCATATATGCCCAGCTTGGCATATTGCTCCTGATAGGGCTTGCATCAAAAAATGCGATACTGATTGTAGAATTTGCTAAAGAGCAGCATGAGATACATGGCCTTTCGATCATAGATGCGGCTGCGGAGGCGGCGCGTGAACGTTTCCGCGCAGTGCTGATGACGGCGTTTACGTGCGTGCTGGGCGTAATGCCGATGCTGTTTGCCACTGGAGCGGGAGCTGCGAGCCGCCGGGCTGTAGGGTCGACGATGTTCTTCGGAATGAGTGCAGCGACACTGATCGGCATATTCCTGATACCGCCTCTGTATGTTCTCTGTCAGGGTACACGAGAGAAACTGAAAATGCATATAAGCCAGATTGTACATAGGGAACGGTAGGGGTGTACTTAATGAAAAAACTAACGATTTTGTTTTTTATGTCGATTTTTATATTGGCTGTGGCGCCCTTTGGAGCTTATGCTGACGACACTGCAATATCCCATGATATTGAGCTTAGAAACGGAGAATGGACGGAACTGGCAAAAAGCTATCCGATACCTGCAGTTTCAGGAGAAGAAATATCCGATAAGCTTACGCCGCAGATACTGGCCAGCTGGTGGAAAACTCTTGGTGACGAAACACTGACCCAGCTTATAGAGATGTCCCTGCGCAATAACAGGGATCTTGCCTCGGCACGAGCCAAGGTTACAGAAGCCCGTGCCGCTTTGGGCATAAACAAGGCCGCAGTGCTGCCATGGCTTGACACCACAGATTACTGGACACGCGGAAGAACACCTGTAGAAGCAGGCGGTACCGGCAATGCCGTAAATCTGTTCAGGCTTGGCATAGATGCCTCATGGGAAATAGACGTGTTCGGAGGACAGAAACAAACGATCAAGGCTGGTGCAGCTTCTCTGGAGGCTCAGTATGCATCGCTTCATGCAACCTGGGTCACGCTTTCATCCGAAGTTGCCTTGAATTACCTTACATTGAGGACCCTTCAGGAACGTCTGGATATTGCAGAAAAAAATCTGTCTCTCCAGAACGATACGCTGGAAATGCTTCAGTCCCGCTTCGATGCCGGGCTGAGTGACGAACTTGCGCTGAGCCAGGCTAAATACACGATGGAACAGACTAGGGCTGCGATACCGCCGATAGAAACAAGCATAGAGGAAGTTAAAAATACTCTGGCTGTGCTTACCGGAAGCGTTCCGGGAAGCCTTGAAGATATGCTTAAAGATCAAAAACCGCTGCCTGAACCTGCAGATAAGGATTTTATAGGCATTCCTGCCAATGCAATAAGGCAGAGACCGGACATCCGCGCCTCGGAACGTCAGCTTGCTGCGCAGATAGCACGCAAAAAATCCGCTGAAGCTGATCTGCTGCCAAAGTTTTATCTTTTAGGCTCTATAGGGACTGAAGCGCTGGATACCGGAAGTCTTTTTGAAGGGCCTGCCAAGCTGTACAGCTTCGGGCCGCAAATTACATGGCCGATTTTCCACTGGGGAGCAATAAAAAATAATATACGTGTTCAGGGTGCCAGACAGGAACAGTATCTGGCTGCTTATGAACAGACAGTCCTCAATGCGGTCGGCGAAGTGCGCAATGCACTTACTTCAGGCATACAGGAACGCAGACGCAACGAAGCGCTTGCACGCGGTGTAGCTGCGGCGAAAGTGGCACTTGATGTTGCCGATGACAAATATAAAAACGGGCTGACGGATTTTAATAATGTTATAAGTGCCCAAAGGGCCCTGCTTACCCTGTCGGAAGAATATGCAATAAGCCAGGGGCAGGTCGTCTCGAACATGGTCAGGCTTTACAAAGCGCTTGGCGGAGGCTGGGAGCCTCTTTCAGAATCGGAAGTAAAAAAACAGTAAAGTAAATAGCGTAACAATGCTATAGCCGCAACATACAGAGGCAGCACTTATTTAATGTGCTGCCTCTGTATGTTGCAATAAGTCTGCTGACATTATAAAAACTTGGCAGACAGCGTGTAAATTGCCGAAAAAAACATAACAGATACCGCTGTTTGCAGAGCCCGGATGTCCAGTATCGGATACATGGCATAATGCATTGACAGCCGTATTCGAAGACATCTATTGAAGCTGCAGGAAGAGCCTGTAAGCCGCAAGTCCTATCCATTCCTTTATCCCGATACATGATGACATGAAAGAACCAGCATCAGGAATAAGATATTGTATGCCTCTGAATACAGGGTCAGTGGTCCTGCCCGAGGCATACGGATAAAGATTAACATTCGGCAGTACCCTTGATGCGCAGTACATGGCCCTCGGCATATGGAAGGCATTGGTAACTATCACAAGATTTTTTATTTTTTCAGTACTTACAAGATAGGAAGATAATTCAAGGTTTTCCATAGTGGTCCTGGATTTCTTTTCAAGAATGCTTTTACCTTTCCACCCCATACTTCTTGCGCAGTCTGACATGATCTCGGCTTCTGACCTGAGGTTGAAGCCAAAGACATTGCCGCCTGACAGTATAAGGGGGCCGCCTGTTTTTTGGCTAGCAAAACGCCTCTGTACATGCGTTCAAGCGCGTAAACGGCAGGCTGCACAGCATCTCCGCGGTAATCATACGATGAACCTCCGCTGAGTACAAGGACAGCTGCTTTTGTGTTTTCTGGCGGGAGCCTGTCCGGGTACATTTTTTCAAGAGGACCGGTAATCAGAGCGGCACCGGGAGGTATGCTCATGAACCAAAGCAGTATCGATAAAAGTGCCAGAGCAGCAGCAAGGTATATCTTCCGGGGTTTTTTTGCAGCTAAAAACGAACACAGCAGCAGCATCAGGCAAAAAATCCCTGGGGGTATTATCAGGCTGCCAGCAAGCTTGTAAAGCATGAACATCATAGTTTCACAAACCTGCTCTCATTGCCGCAGCAATCAATTATTTTTTTA
>Ga0268359_11384_pt1 | contig 58619 bp, 70 predicted proteins | sample BioMet11_FD_194416 | JGI IMG/M metagenome (GOLD analysis project Ga0268359, IMG submission 194416) | Sewage microbial communities from Oakland, California, United States - Biofuel 11 (PacBio Assembly) | ecosystem: Engineered > Wastewater > Sewage > Unclassified | place: USA: California | collected...
ATTAGCTATATGGCTGCTGTTGAATTACCAGGTCATTGTTAATGTGATGCGCGGTGGCGGGGCTAGGTTCTATTCAGCCCTCTCAATGTGATTATACCAAGCTACCAGAGGCGGCGGTAACGGTGACTACCGTACTCTTACCTTGGCTCCTCTTAATATTCAAGAGGCTGTTGATCTGATGTTTGATGCTTTTGATTTAGCTGATTTATACAGAAATCCTGTGATGGTCTTAGCTGATGGACTGATCGGGCAAATGATGGAGCCCATTGTTTGGGAAAGAGCATCCTAAACGTGAACTTCCTGATAAAGCTGGGCCGCTTCCGGACGCAAGGGCAAGAGGCCACAATAACTTCTTGACTTCACTTTTAATCAAAGCGGAAGATTGTGAAAGCACACAATTTGCACTTGGCAGAAAAATATAAAGCCATGGAAGAAAAGAATGCCGCTGGGAAGAAATAGCATTAGAGGATGCTGAATTGAATTTTTGTAGCCTATGGCACGCCGGCGCGTATTGCCATCAGTGCCATAGAAAATTTGCGCAAGCAGGGCATCAAGGCCGGCATTTCCGCCCCATCACAGTCTGGCCTTCCCTTCTAAGCAATTAAGAAAACTTGCTGAACGTCCCTCAGGTAAAACTTGTCCTGGATTTGGAATTAGGTTTGGGACAAATGCTGGACGATGTTAATTTAGCCATTGAAGGTTGTAAACCTGTTTCGCTTTTATGGTAGAACAGGTGGTTCTATTCCAACCGTCAGCGAAGTAGAAGCTGCCTGCACAGAAATTCTGGGAGGAGGTAAAATAAATGGCAATTCTCTATCAAAATCTAAAGGCCTTCAAGATACAGAACTTCATTATTGCCCCGGCTGTACTCATGGGATTATTCATAAATTAATTGCAGAAGTACTGGAGGAAATGGGACTATTGGATACTACTATTGCCGTTTGCCCGGTAGGCTGTGCGGTATTTGCCGGCGATTATTTTTCCTTTGATACCATTGAAGCATCTCATGGTAGAGCCCCTGCCGTAGCAACAGGTGTAAAGAGAACTCATCCTGATCAACCTGTGTTCACCTACCAAGGAGATGGTGATCTTGCCTCCATAGGTACCGCAGAAATAGTGCACGCAGCTATGCGGGAGAAAAGTTTACTACTATTTATTAACAATGCCACCTATGGCATGACAGGTGGACAGATGGCTCCTACTACCCTGATAGGCCAAAAAGCTACCACAGCTGTTTTAGGGCCGCAGCTAAAGAACAAGCAGGAGACTCCATTCGTATGGGCTGAGATGCTAGCCACTTAGATGGCTTGGTCTATGCGAAAGAGTTTGTGCGGTGGATATTCCTCATTTGGTACAAGCTAAAAAAGCTATTCGCAAAGCTTCGAAAAGCAAATGGCCGGTGAAGGGTTCACACTTTCATTGAGGTTTTAGGCTACTTGTTCTACAAATTGGGGAATGGAACCCTTAGAAGCTAATAAATGGTTGATGGAAAATATGGCTAAGTATTATTCCCTGGGCGTTATTAAGGAGGCATAATTATGAAAAAGAAATAATTATCTCCGGGTTCGGCGGACAAGGTGTTATGTCCATTGGCAAAAATATCGCCGAAGCAGGTACAGAAGAAGGAATGGAGGTAACCTGGGTACCTTCCTATGGTCCTGAAATGCGAGGCGGTACTGCCAACTGTACTGTGATTTTAAGCGACCAGAGAATTGGTGCTCCCATTGCAGAGACATCCCAGTGAACTGATTGCCATGAATTTGCCTGCTCTGCTCAAGTTTGAAAAGCAGTATTGGCAAATGGCACGATTTTCGTTAACAGTAGCGTTGTTAACGAAAAGGGTCAATCGGCAAGACGTAAAGGTTATTTATGTACCTTGCAACAAAATTGCTGAGAATTGGGCAACCCTAAGGTAAGCAACATGGTAATGCTGGGAGCTTACGTGGGAGCAACGGGCGATATTAAGGAAGAAACCATCAAAAAAATGATTCAAGAAATATTTACCGGCAGAAAAGCTAAGCTGGTTCCTCTTAACTTAGAGGCTTTGCCCAAGGTTTGGCGTTAGGACAAAATAGCTAAAGCAATGGGACAAAGGGACGCGTCCACTGTCCCAAAAAAGGCAGTTCGTGCTTAGCACGAACTGCCTTAAATTTATCCTTTTATGGAGTCTGCATATTCAGGAGCCGGGATACCATAACCACCTGCAACTTCTTGGACAGAGCCGGTAATGTAAGACGAGTCATCGCTGGCAAAAAACGCCACTGCATTAGCAATGTCTTCCGGTTCTCCTATTCTTCCCAGCGGTACATGCCGCAAGAAGGCTTTCTGAAATTCCGGACTCATGTTAGCCTTAACGGCATTTGTTCCTATCATACCGGGAGCTACCACGTTGCATCTAATACCATTGCTTGCATATTGGATAGCAATATTTTTGGACATATAATAATGGCCGCTTTAGAGGTGGTGTATCCCAATCGGGAAAGATCAGGCTGAATACCACCAATGCTGGCAATGTTAATAATGTTACCCTTGCCTTGCTTTATCATCTGAGGAATGGCATAACGACATGCCAGATAAACACTGCCAATGTTTTTGTGCAAATATCAAAAAAGACTTCCGGATCACCATGAATCAAATCAAGGTCTTTCTTAGGATTGCCGGTGCCAAAATTATTAACCAAGATATCTAAGCGACCTTCTGCCTTAATTACAGTTTCCAGCATCACCTGATAGGTTTCATATTTAAAAGCATTGTATTCAACAAATTTTACAGGCAAGCCTTCTTTTTGGCATTCTGCCATAGCCTTATCAGCAGCCTCGTCTTAAGCCCACCGATATAAGTGAGAGCTCCCTGACCGGCCAAGGGCTTAACACATGCCTAAACCAATACCCATTGTTGCAGCTGTGACTAATGCTACTTTGTGATCAAGTTTACCCATATTATCATCTCCTTGGTTTCGTTCAATGGCTAATTGTTTATTGCTTATAAAATAATTATAACACATGGGCAGAAAAAAGTGGGACAGCGGACGCGTCCCCTTGTCACACCGCACACACAAAAAAAGGCAGTTCGTGCTCTGCACGAACTGCCTTAATCATTAATTGGTGGGCCCACTAGGATTCGAACCTAGGACCACCGGTTATGAGCCGGTGGCTCTGACCAACTGAGCTATGGGCCCAACGCTTGCTATTTTATCCTAAACTACTAGGCATGTCAAGCTAGGAAACTAGCTTATATAATCTTTTAACTGTCCACTGCGTTTAGGACTACGCAATTTACGCAAAGCTTTGGCTTCAATCTGACGAATACGTTCTCTGGTTACACCAAAATATTGTCCAACTTCTTCCAGTGTTCTATTTCTGCCATCAATCAAGCCGAATCTTAATTCCAGCACTTTCCGCTCTCTGGAGCTTAAGTGTTCATTAAGGACCTTGCCTAACTGTTCTTGCAACAAAGTATAGAAAGCTGCATCCGAAGGAGAAGGTGCTTCCTGATCTTCGATGAAGTCTCCTAAGTGGGAATCTTCTTCCTCACCAATAGGAGTTTCCAGGGAAACAGGCTCTTGGGCAATCTTTTGAATTTCACGTACTCTGTCCACACCTACATCCATTTCCTTAGCTATTTCTTCCGGTGTCGGTTCTCTGCCTAACTCTTGCAGCAGTTGACGGGAAACCCTGACTAACTTATTAATGGTTTCTACCATATGCACAGGAATACGGATGGTACGAGCCTGATCCGCAATAGCACGGGTAATGGCCTGACGAATCCACCAGGTTGCATAAGTACTGAACTTAAAACCTTTGTTGTAGTCGAATTTTTCTACGGCTTTAATCAAGCCCAAATTGCCTTCCTGAATCAAGTCCAGGAACAGCATGCCACGACCAACATAACGCTTAGCAATACTTACTACCAGTCTTAAGTTAGCTTCGGACAAGCATTTTTTAGCATCCTCACCGATATAATGTACCTTATCCAGGACCTTGATGTAGTCCTTGCGAGTTGTTTCAATTTGCTTTTTAACCTTAGGTGTAACTTTTAGACGCGGTAACTTAGAATCCAACACCTCAAAATATTCATTAATGGCAATGAGGTTGTTAACTTCTTTTTTATGTTTGCCGGCAAAACTACCGTCTTTCTTTTTAACATTAAATAGTCTTATTTTATTTTCTGCCAAGAGGTGTTGTAAACGTTTTACTTCATCTTTGGTAAACTCTGAGCAGATATCTTGGAAGTAATCATACTCAACGCCTGCTTGTCTGCCACTAGCATCTTTAACTGTCTTGTATGCCTGGCTAACGCTACGTTCCTTGCACCAAACTTCTTCCTCTTCCACCAGCTCCTCTACTAAATCAGCTAATTTAGGAATTTGCAGGTGCTTGTTAATAACAGGCTTGTGAATATAGCCGGGAATGTGTTTACTTTTAATGTAATTAACTAAATTAGCCTTGTCCATTCTCTTGGCAAGCTTAATTTCATCCTCACCAATAAGCAGAGGTACCCTGCCAATTTCCTTCAGGTACATACGCACAGGATCATCAATGCTTACACCTTCAGGAACAGTTAGGTTAGCTAATTCTTCAGGATCAATTTCGACTGTATCATCTAAATTCTCAGGTGGCTCTTCGTCTTCGTCAGCGCCATCATCAATAATTTCCACATTCTTCTCAGCCAAACCTGTGTAGATTGCATCAATATCATCCACAGACAAATCTACTGATTGTAGAGTATCTTGGATATCTTTATAGGTGAGAACACCGGCATGTGCCTTGGCCATTTCCGTAAATTGAACAATATACTCAGGTACGGTCTTAGCCTTTACTGTTCCCTTTTTAGTTTTGGATTCTGCCTGTTTCTTAGGTTGTTCCATATGTTCGTCCACTGCCTGTTTTGTCTTGGGCTCTTTTTGAGGAGCTTCTTTAGGCGCAGTCTTTTTCTCTGCCTTAATTTTAGGAGCAGCTTGTTTTTTAGGTGCAGCTTTTTTAACTGCTTTTGAGGAGCAGCTTTCTTAACCACTTTCTTTACAGTCTTTTTGGGAGCAGCTTGCTTAGCTACCTTCTTTACCGCTTTTTTAGGAGCAGCTTGTTTAGCTACTTTCTTTTTAGTAACGACTTTTTATTAGTACTCATTTTTCCGACTTTCCCCTTGTTTTTCTGCATTTTAGATTTAGCTTTCTTGTCAGAAGACTTAACGGCCACCTTCTTTACAACTTTTTTCACAGTCTTCTTAGGGTCAGCCTTCCTTGCCGTAGTTACTTTCTTAGCTTTTTCGCGCATGGGGCGTTCCCTCCTTTCTTTTTTATGAATTACTCTTATTCAAAGTATATTCTGCCATTATCTTCCTTATTCTCTGACATTCGGCTAATTCCTGCATAAATTTCATATTATCTGTCTTTTCATACTGTACTGCCAGCTGGCTATGGTGTTGAAATTCCTTCTGCAAATCTTCTAAGCGCAGCTGTTTAAAACAATCCTCCAGCATCTGTGGCAGGTTTTCTTTCGCTATGTCCAGTTCCAAAATATTGGTTAATTCGTTAGAACCTGCTTCCGTAAGCTCCGGAAATAAATCGTGAGCAATTACTGTTTTTTCCAAACCGTTTCTCGCTTGGATTTTTGCAAATATTTCCTGACGTGCACCTGTAAAAAGCGTCTTGGCGGTTAAATCCTGTTGCCCGCCCAAAGGCTCTCCTTCCAGAATACCATAGATAATAAGTCTTTCGGCTTTTTCTCTGGAGTCGCCTGCCTGTTGCTTAAGATTCTTGCTAGGTACTACACCTGTTTCTCGCCTATTTCTTCCCGTAAGCTTTCTGTATTCGTTTTGAATCAAGCCTTCATCTATAGCTAAGGTTCGGGCTAAATCTCTCAGCCTTTCCCCTATCTCCACTTCACTATCGCAAGAGGCAATGAAAGGCAGGGCTTGATCTACAGCTTCTACCTTACCGCTTAAAGCAGTTAAATCATGAGTTGCCAGTACTGTCTGAATCTCATAATCTACACCCGGCAAAGCATTTTTAATTAATTCTAAAAAAGCCTCGGGGCCTTGCTTACGTACAAAATCGTCAGGATCCTTACCTTCCGGTACATGCATAACCCGACATTTCAGGCCGGCTTGCTTAGCCAAGGGAATAGCCCTCATAGCAGCATTCTTACCTGCTGCATCGCTATCAAAAGAGAAAATTACCTCCGGCACCAATCTACTTAAAATATTAGCCTGATGATCCGTAAAAGCAGTACCCATAGAAGCCACCGCCCAATCAATGCCTGCAGCATGTAGGCTGATGGCATCCATGTGTCCCTCTACTACAACTACTTGTTTATGCTTGCGAATAGAAGACAGTGCTGCATCCAGGCCAAAGAGCAGATTGCCTTTGTGAAACCAGGGTGTATCACCTGTATTCATATATTTAGCAGGAGAACTGTCCTTATCCAAAATTCTCCCGGTAAATCCTACTACCTTACCTCTGGGATTTTTGATGGGAATCATGACCCTGGCCCGAAACTTGTCGTAAATACCGCCTCTGTCATTTCTATTGGCCAGGCCTGCTTTCACAATAGTTTCTTCCTTAACGCCCTTGCCTAAAAGGCCCTTGTAGAGCTTATCAAAGCCTTCCGGCGCTAGTCCTAAATCAAATTTTGTAATAATAGCCTGGCCAATACCTCTATTCTGCAAATAAGCCAGACCTTTTTTGCCGTAATTCGTGTTAATTAGGCAAGAATGAAAGAATTTAGCCGCCCACTCGTTGGCTGTATAAATCTCCTTGGCTTCCTGCTCACGTGCTATTTCTTCCGCATTCTTTTCTCTTTCCGGAATAGGAATATTAAATTTATTGGCCAAGAACTTCAAAGCATCCACAAAAGAGAGATTTTCCTGCTTCATGATGAAGCTAAAAACATCTCCTCCAGCGCCACAACCAAAGCAATGAAAAAGGCCTTTACCTTCATCTACGGTAAAGGAGGGTGTCTTTTCGCCGTGAAAAGGACAACAGCCCCAATATCTGCCACCTTTTTTCTTCAGTGGTACATATTCGGAAATAATACGTACAATGTCCGCTTCATGTCGAACCTGTTCTTTGAAATTTTCAAATATTTCTTTGGTGTCTTCCATGCCGCCGCTACCTCATAGCTTTCCACTTTTCTATATTCACCAAAAAACTATTTTTTCCTTTTTTATAGATTTAAGCGCTGTACTTATGTCCACTTTTGTTATAATATGTTACAGAGGTGAAGTAAATGAAGAAATTTTTCCTACTTTTGTGTTTAGTTTTACTAATCATTCCTTCTACAGCCTTAGCAGCTGTACCACAAATATCCTATGACAAGCAAACCTTTGATCCTGTAAGTGGCGTCTATTGTCTGGAAGGACATGTTACCGTAGGTGTAGGTGACTGTACCATTAAAGCTGATAGAGCTCAGGTAAAAATGTACACCATGGAAGTACATGCCGAAGGTAACATTCATTTAACCCAGGATGACATTGATTTTTCAGGAGAAACCGTTGATGTAGTTGGTAATGCCAAAACTGCCTATGTACAAGGTAATTTAAAATTCATTCAGGGCGACACCATCATTACCTCTGATAACGGAACTTTTAACTGGGATAGCAAAGAAGCATCTTTTGTCAACAATGTCCACTTTGTAAGTCCTGCGCAAAAAGTAAACAGTGATAAGCTGGTTTATAACGTAGTAGATAAAAAAATTATTGGCTAACAGGCTAAACATAAAATAAGGCATCGCCCTTCAGGCGATGCCTTATTTTATAATTCCATTTCCGGGAAATTCTTTCTTACATAATCCAAAATCATACTGGCTGTTTCTTCAATAGCACGGTTAGACACATTAATACTGGTGCAATGAATGCGCCTCATAATGGCCTTGGCATAATCAAGTTCTTCCGTAATACGCTTTAGATCAGCGTAATTGGCACCGTCTGCCAAGCCCATGGCCTTTAATCTTTCTGAACGAATTTCATTTAGCTTATATGGATCAATGAGTAAACCAATGATCTTTTTAGGAGAAATTCTAAACAGCTCTTCCGGCGGTGGAATCTCCGGTACCAAGGGAACGTTAGCCATCTTTAATTTCTTGTTGGCCAAATACATGGACAACGGAGTCTTAGATGTTCTGGAAACGCCGATAATAACTAAATCAGCTTTTAAAAGGCCCCAGGGATTTTTACCATCATCATACTTAATGGCAAATTCAATGGCAGCTACTCGTTTAAAATATTCATGATCCAAAGCATGAATTAGTCCCGGTTGATTCTTCGGCACCAAGCCATAATTTTTCTCAATGGCTTTTAGCATAGGACTGAGAACATCCACTACCTCCACTCCGCTCTGCTCAGCGCAGGTAGCAATCGTCTCTCTAAGATCCGGTGAAACCAGAGTATAACAAATAACAGCATTTTCTGTGGCTGCTTCCGCAACTATGTTGCGGACCTGGTCTGCGCTCTTAACATAAGGCACACGAATAATATCAAACTTTTCCTGTACAAACTGGCTGGTGGTAGCTTTAATAACAGATTCCGAAGTTTCACCAATGGAATCAGAAATGGCATAAATAAGCGGTACTTTATTGGCCATGATTATTGCCTCCCTTACCTTCTGCCAAATCCACTAACAACCTGGCAAAGTTTGTTTTAGTTACTCTGCCCACTACTTCCATATGGTGCCTGTTATCATCTACAAAATGCACCACCGGCATGCAATCTACTTCATTATCAATCAAGCGACGAGCTGCAGCCGCCACCGAGTCCTGAGGCTCTGCTACAATAAGTTTGCTTAAAGGAGTCATAACTAAAGCAACCGGTAATTTATGTAAATCAGCTCCAGTATTAATTGCCGGTTTTAATAAATCTTTACGTGAAACCACACCCTGCAGGAAACCATCTTCGCCAATAACAAAAATAGTGCCTACATCCTCTACGAAAACAGTAATAGCTGCATCGTAAGCACTTTTAGTACTGGAAATAACAATGGGAACGGACTGAATATCTTGCACCTTAATGGAAGAAATTTCTTCCTGAAGCATGCCCAAGGTATTCTTGCCTGTATAATAATATCCCACTCTAGGTCTGGCATCTAGAATTCCGCTCATAATAAGAATAGCCAGATCGGAACGGAGAGCTGCCCTGGTCAAGCCTAATTCCCCGGCAATTTTATCGCCGGTAATAGGACCATCCCGTCTTACCATTTCTGCGATACGTTTTTGTCTCTCTGATAAAGAAATGATACTCTCCTCCTTTCTTATTTAATTGCCATACACTATATTCTTAAATATTATACACCATTTTCTTAAGAAAAAAAATATCCCTAAAGAGTCTTTATAGACTTTTTAGGGATATTTTTACTAATTATTACCAAGCAAACTCGCTATCATTGGCTTTGCGGCCCTTGCCTGTTAAAGAATCCAAAATAATTCTTTGTTCAACCTGAGCAACCATCTTCTTGGTAAACTTAACAGTATCAGGATTTACAGACATGCTATCAATACCGCTTCTTACCAAGAATTCAGCAAATTCAGGGTAAACACTGGGAGCCTGACCACAAATGGAAACTGTCTTGTTATCCTTGTGGGCAACATCAATTAAGTGTTTAACAGCTCTCTTCACAGCCTGGTTTCTTTCATCAAACAGATGAGAGATGGTATCATTATCGCGATCGCAGCCCAGTACCAACATGGTCAAATCGTTAGAACCGATGGAGTATCCATCAACGAACTTATTAAATTGGTCAGCCAGGATAATATTGGCAGGAATTTCAGCCATCAGCCATACCTTAAAGTCAGGTCCGCGTCTTAAGCCCTCTTCTTCCATAATGCCTACAACCTTGGCACATTCCTCAACGGTACGGCAGAAAGGAATCATCACATTAAGATTCTTAAGACCAAATTCTTCTCTTACCTTGCGAACAGCAGCAATTTCCAAACGGAAAGCAGCGGTATATTTAGGATCATAGTATCTGGAAGCACCTCTCCAGCCTAAGAGAGCACTAGGTTCATGAGGCTCAAATTCATCGCCGCCTTTCAAATCTCTGTACTCGCTGGATTTGAAATCACTAAAGCGAAGGGTTACAGGCCGAGGAGCCATGGCAGCGCAAACTTTTCTAAAGCCTTCTGCTAATTGCTCCACTACCTTCTCAGGATGACCTGTTTTGATCAAATACAAAGGATGCTCATGAATGTAGGTGGTCCAGATAAACTCTTCTCTCATCAGACCAATACCATCACAGGGCAGGCTGCTATATTTCTCTGCTAAGGAAGGATCGCCTAAATTCATGTAAATCTTGGTGCCGGTAACAGGGAAGGTTTCGGCAGCAACCACAGTGCCTTGAGCAGGAGCTTCAGCTTTCTTCTCAGCTACAATGCCTTCATACACAACACCATTGGAAGCATCTACCGTAATATCAGTACCATCTTGAATGGTAGTAGTAGCTGCCTGGCCACGGCTCTTGGTACCAACGATACAAGGAATGCCCAGCTCACGACTAACGATGGAAGCATGACAGGTCATTCCACCGCTATCAGTAACAATGGCTTTAGCTTTCTTCATAGCAGGAACCCAGTCCGGAGCAGTCATTTCGGTAACCAAAACTTCTCCATCTTTAAATTCATCTATATCTTTAGGATTCAAAATAACATGAGCACGACCTGCACCTTTACCAGGGCTGGCAGGTAAACCTTTGATTATTACCTTGCGTTCCTCTGTCGTAGCCACTTCTTCTGCCACCTCCGGCTTTTTCTCTTTATTGCGACGAGACCAAACTGTCTCAGGACGAGCTTGCAGGAGCCAAACCTTATTATCTCTTTCGTCTACGCCCCACTCCATGTCCATATAGCAACCATAGTGAGCTTCAATCTTCTTAGCATAGCCTGCTAATTCCACGATTTGCTCATTGGTCAAGGTTTGCTTCTTGCGTAATTCCTTAGGTACAGGAACCTCTTCGCAATCGCCGCCTCTTTTACGGACCAACATAACATCCTGTTCGTTAACAGTGGTTGATAATATCTTCAAATCCTTCTTGGCAACAATATAGCTATCAGGAGTAACGGTACCCTGTACCACATACTCGCCTAAACCATAGGCGCCTTCAATCATAATATTCTTATCGTCACCGGTAGCAACGTTAACAGTAAACATAACGCCGGCAGCCTTGGAGAAAACCATCATTTGAATAACAGCACTAAGTGCTAATTCCAGATGATCATAGCCTTGTTTTTCTCTGTAATAAACGGCTCTGTCAGTAAAGCAGGATGCATAGCATTCCTTTACCTTGGCAATAACTGTCTCGGCACCTTTCACATTCAAGTAGGTATCCTGTTGACCTGCAAAGCTGGCATCAGGCAAGTCCTCTGCAGTAGCACTGGAACGGACAGCTACATAAGGCTCCTTCTCTCCTACCTTCTTAGCTAGCTGAGCATATGCATCAGCAATAGCTTGTTGTAAATCATCAGGCATCTTTTCTGCCATAATAGCTTGGCGTAGTCTTGCGCAAACATCACGCAATAATTCACCATTTTCTACGTCGGTAAGTTCGGCTAAAATGGATCTCATTTTCTCATACAGACCGGTTTCCTTAATAAAGTATCTGTAGGCATATGCAGTTGTAGCAAAGCCATAAGGTACCGGTACATCAGTTTTGGAAGTAAGTTCTCCTAAAGAAGAAGACTTACCACCTACGATAGCAACATCTTTTCTCTCTAGTTGCTCAAACCACAGTAAATACGCTTTTTCCTTATCCATTTTACCGCCCCTTTAATATACACTTAATAAGGTTTTATCCCTTATTTAGTATACACTATAACACCATTATAGCGCATAATCAAGTAGAAAATATAAATAGACCCTATAGAATTATTCTATAGGGTCTATTTAGTCTGTTTTTTGTTTTAAAAAATTTTATTTATCCATAACCAATAAAGCTAGGTTTCCTACGCCGTTAAACAACTTCTGAGCCTTTTGAATCAAGGCTAAACGGTTATTCTTTACAGCCTCGTCCTTGTCCATGACCATAACACCATCAAAGAATTTATTTACTACCGGAACGATAGGAGCCAGACTCTTCATATAAGCCTCATAATTGTGACCGTCAGCCAAAGGGTTAGCAGTTGCAGCTGCCTGGTCCAGTACTGCCAAGAGGTCTTTTTCCTCCTGAGCCTTAAATAAAGCAGGGTTAACTGTCAGTTCCCCTTGCGCTTACCGGAAATATTGCTTACTCTGGTAGCTGCCATAACCAGCTCAGGTGCCTCAGCGGTTTGTACATAGACATTAAGAGCTTGAATTCTTAGGTAAATATCATAAATATCATCCAAAGCTTTTAAGCCCAGCACTGCATCAACTACGTCATAGCGCATACCCATCTCGCTAAGCATATTCTTAAAACGTACTTTGATGAAGTCAAACACATCAGCAACCAGCTTATCGTTTTTCTCTAAGCCCAGAAGACTAATAGCACTCTCAATAGGTCTTAAACATAGCGATGTGCAGTTTGCCATCCAGAATAATATTCAAAATACCCAAAGCCTGACGACGCAGTGCATAGGGATCCAAGGAACCGGTAGGTGCTAAGCCACGGCTAAAGGTAGCTACGATATTATCAATTTTATCTACGATAGCCAGGATTCTGCCATTCTCGCTCTTAGGCAGTTCATCTCCGGCAAAACGGGGCAGATAGTGCTCGTAAATAGCTGTTGCTACAGCTGGTTTCTCTCCATCTAAGAGGGCATATTCCTTACCCATGGCTCCCTGCAATTCAGTAAATTCGGTAACCATTCCTGTCACTAAATCAGCCTTACAGAGCAGTGTAGACTTCTTTAAATCTTCTACATCAGATTGAGCACCAAGAGCAGCATGCAAAGCTGCGGCAGCCTTGGCAAGTCTCTCACTCTTATCATACATATTACCTAAGCCTTGTTGAAAAGCAACGGTCTTCAAAGCTTCCCTATGCTCAGCCAAGGACTTCTTTCTATCTAAATCAAAGAAGAATACAGCATCATCCAAACGAGCTCTCAGCACTCTTTCGTTGCCATGAGCTACTATATCCAAATGTTCCTTACCACCATTGCGCACGGTAATGAACTTAGGCATTAATTTGCCATTTTCATCTACCATGGGGAAATATCTTTGATGGTCACGCATAGGAGTAATAACAGCTTCTCTAGGCAAAGATAAGTATTTTTCATCAATATGACCACACAGAGCTGTTGGATATTCTACCAAATATAAAACTTCTTCCAGCAAATCCGGTTGAATGGAAGCCTTGCCATGCTCAGCTTTAGCCAGCTCTTCAACTTGGGTTCTAATCATTTCACGACGCTTGTCGCAATCTACGATAATGAAGTTTTTCTCCAAGGTTTCTACATAAGCATCAGCAGAAGGAATTTCGATTTCATGATTGCTCAGGAATCTGTGACCGCGAGTCTTATTACCGCTGTCCACATCGTTAACATGAACAGGAATAACCTTGCTGCCAAACAGTGCCACCAACCAACGGATAGGACGAACAAACCAAAATCAAAATCAGCCCAACGCATGGTCTTGGGAGCAGAAATAGAATGCAAAATATCATCTAGCATAGCAGGCAATAAATCTGCTACAGCTTGGCCCTTTAAATGTTTTACAGCATAAACATAACCATCACGGGTTTCCAGGCTTTCCACCGGCACACCTTGTCCTCTGGCAAAACCTTGGGCAGCCCTGGAAGGCTTACCTTCAGCATCAAAAGCAATTTTAGCGGAAGGTCCTTTGGCTTCTACTGTAGTATCAGCCTGTTGCTCCGGCAAACCCTCGGCAATGAAAGCTAAACGCCTGGGTGTACCATAGGTCTTCACGTCAGTAAAAGCAATGCGCAATTCCTGCATTTTCTTTTCAGCTAATTCTTTGTATTGCTTTAAAATAAAATCCATATATTGGGCAGGTATTTCTTCAGTACCTATTTCAAATAGTAGCTTTTCCATTATTTCTTACCTCCCTTTAACATGGGGAATCCCAAATCTTCTCTTTGCTTAACATAAGCAGCTGCACACATTCTGGCCATAGGTACGTACCCGGACCGATGTAAGCAGTACGCTCGCTGACGCTGATAGCGCCACGGGAATCCAAAGGTTAAAAGTGTGGGAGCACTTCAAAACATAATCATAGGCAGGACGAATGTTACCTGTGTCAATGATTCTCTTAGCTTCCTTTTCATATTTATCAAACATCTCAAATAACAAATCCGTATCAGCAAGATCAAAGGCATAGCGGGATTGCTCAACTTCATTGGTATGGAACACATCGCCATAAGTAACAGTATCCACCCATTGAATATCGTAAACATTCTCCACGCCTTGAATGTACATAGCCAATCTTTCCAGGACCGTACGTAATTTCTACGGCTACCGGTTTAATATCAATACTGCCTACTTGTTGGAAGTAAGTGAATTGGGTAATTTCCATGCCATCCAGCCATACTTCCCAGCCCATGCCCCACGCACCCAGGGTAGGAGATTCCCATTGTCTTCTACGAAACGAATATCATGCTCTGCAGCATGAATACCAAGCACTTCCAAGCTTTGCAGATACAGCTTCCTGGATGTTCTCCGGAGATGGCTGCATAATAACCTGAATTGATGGTGCTGGAACAAACGGTTAGGATTGTCACCATAACGACCATCAGCAGGACGTCTGGAAGGCTCAACATAACAAACATTCCAAGGTTCAGGTCCTAATACTCTTAAAAAAAGTAGACGGGTTCATTGTGCCGGCACCCTTTTCAATATCGTAGGGTTGTGCCATGATGCACTTTTGCTTGCCCCAAAAGGCTTGCAAATTCAAAATAATTGTTTGAAAATCCATGTTCTCTCCTCCTAAATAAAAACTCCCATCTCTGTAACATAGATAGGAATTATCTATATTACAGGGACGGGAGTATCTCTTCCGCGGTTCCACCCTGCTTGCTGCCTAAGCAGCCTCTCAAAGCTATTTTGTCGCTCCGGGACGCCACTCCCTTCATCACCACAATGAAAAATATATCATAACAAGGTCATAATTTCAATAGCAATTTTACTCATGCTATAAGCCTCGCAGTTTATTGCCTCTGACCATCTAACCTAATTTGGCTAAGAATTGTGTTCAGACGAGGAAGAAGGCAATTTGGCGAGGGCGATAGTACAGTCCCCGTACATCAACTGAGCGAAATTGCCTTCTGACAAAGTCTGAACCAATTATCAGCCAAAGAAAGAGAAAAGCCTTTCGCTGGGGAAGCGAAAGGCTTGTTCTCAAAAGGAAGTTGTTTATGATGATTTGATGGGGAAGAATAGTAAGGAGGGGTAATCCCTACTACGCTTTAAAGTATAGACTATATATATGGCAAATCAAGGTCGTAAATATGAACTATTTGTGAAATTAATTCATAATCCAAAGTAGGCATAAACCTCATCCATGAGGCTCTGAGCCATTTCTGGGGAAAATCCCACTTTTTGGGACATTTGCACAATTCCCTTCATTTGAGCCTGCAAAAAAGCATTAAACTTATCCTTATCCAGGGCTAAGTCTTCCCTTTGGGCTTCGCCATTGGCACAGGCCAAAATGATCAAAAGTTTGAGAGTAGCCTGCTCTTTTTCCGCTAAAAAGAATAAATATGGGAATTGGTCAGCCAGTTTTTGTACAAAGTTTCTGGCCAGCTTACTGTGCCAAAGTTCTTCTTCAGAAAAATCCTTAAAGGCAAGGAACATTTTGCCACAAAACTTCTTGCCATAAACCGGTTCCTCACCTACTAAAGAAAGGAGCTCAAAATAGCGAGCTCCTCCATCTTTGGTTAGATCAGCTTTGCTAATCCCCAGAGTAATGTAATCATGCTTTTGTAAGTATGTTTCAATTTGTTCCTTATCCATAGTATCCTTCATCTTAATAATTTGTATATACTTCCCAGGGACCATACACCTTCTGATTCAGGTACTGATTCCAGAAAGCAAGGTTCAGCTCCCTATGAGCTCTGGGACGCACTAGAACTACGCACTTTTCCTTGGTGTCAATCTTGGTATAAATCCTATAGGGCATAACGTTTTTGGCATTCCAGCTAAAACCGGTAGGATGATATTTGGATTCCTGCCGATCAGGAATTAGATTAATAATTTTACGATTGCTGTAGAACACCGCCGAAGTAGGATAGTTATCCAAGGAATAAATTGTGGTGCCTTCCGGTACATTGGCATTAATATATTCTGCTGCTTTAATAGCAGAAACTTTAAACATAAGTGGTTGTGCCAGAACCTTAACAGCCACCAAATTAAAGGTATAGGCCACACAAAGAATAGTTAAAACCGTTCTGTAGCAGGTAGCACCACGCCATTTTTTCCAAGCTGCCCAGAGCATGGCTACGGCACAGGTGCATACCAAAATCACAGCTTTATGGTCATAGTCCATAGCCTCATCGTTATACTGTGGCAATAAAATAGCAGTAATAGCCACACCGCCGTAAATCAATGTATCAAAAGCAATAACTGCCTTCATGCCCAGATTCTCGCCTTTTTCCACAATGTAGGCTGCTATAAGAATAGATAGTGGAAGTAAAAGCGGATAGGTATAGGTTATATACTTGGTGGCCATATTCTGATAGAAAAAGAAAATGGTAAAAACCCAAAGCAGCAGGAATTTCTCTCTGGCTACAGGTCTAAGCCAGTGTCCCGCTTTGCAAATAAGGTTTTTAACAGTGGCAGGAAAAAAGGCAATCCAAACAAAGCTGGCTAAAATATTAATAGCTGTATAATAATAGATTACGTTATCCCGGGGATGCTCAGAAACAGTAGCCCTGAGGAAATTATGAGTTCCAAAGAACTTACCAAAGAAATCATCGTGCAAATAGAACATGGCGCCGTACCAAGGTGCTGCTATCAAAAAGAACAAGATAGTACCACTAATTAGCTTGGCATGCCCCAATTCTCGCCACTGCCTTTCCCAAATAAGGAAAAGTACGATAATCAAACCAGGCAGCAAGAAAGCAATAGGACCTTTTGTTAAAGTACCTAATGCAGCAAAGGCATAAACACCGTAGTAATAATTCTTCTTATCCGTAGAATAGCCTAAATAGAAGAAAGCCAGACAAGCGTTAAAGAAGAAGAAAAGCATGCCATCCGTTAAAATTGATTTGGAAATAGTAAAAAACTCTACGGAAGTTAATAGAATGGCACCCGCTAAATAACCGATTTTTTCCGAATATATTTTCTTGCCAAACCAAACCGTTAGCCACATACCTGCTAAGCCAGAAAGCGCAGGAAAAAATCTGGCACCAAATTCGTTAATGCCAAACAATTTAAAACCAAGGGCAATAAGCCAGTAGGACATTATTGGTTTATCAAACCAATAAACCCCATATATTTGTGGTGATATCCAATTACCACTATTAAGCATTTCTTTAGCTGTTTGAGCATAGTTAGATTCTACGCTATCCGTAATGGGCAAAGATTCATTCATGAAGAATAATAATGCTACTACCGCTACCCAAAAAATAATTTTATAGGTTTTAGACATGCTATTTTCCTTTCAATATTATTGTATGCAAGCTCACTTAGTTTACAATATCATATATGCCCATTTCTGACAATAAGAAAAGCGCAGAAATTAACTTCTGCGCTATCTTAACATATAATCATTAATTTTAGATTAATTTTCTGTTACTTCCGTTGTTACTTTTGACTCAGAAGTCAAAGCATAGCAAACCGCGTAAGTAATTATGCAACTAAGCCATTCTGCATAAATAACGTTAGGCAAAATACGGACAGCAGGCACTAATTGCCACAAAACAAGCACTACCAACCCAACTAACAAGGTCCAGAAGCCGGCTGCTTTGTTAGAGTACTGAGGCATGAACAAAGCAACAATGACAATGACGCTGAAAGCAGCTGTGAGGGACAAGCCAATCATAATAGTTCCCAAAATACTGGAAACACCTAAGGCCATACCATAAGTCAATAAACCTGTGACTACCACGCAAAGTCTCATCATGGTTACTTGTTTCTTCTCGCTGCAGCTTGGATTCATGAAACGTTTGTAAATATCTTGGGAGAACAAAGTACCGGCAGACAACAACAAATTGCAAGCAGTAGAAACATCAGCAGCCCAAAGTGCTGCCAAGGTAAGTCCTGCCAATAACGGTTGCAAGCCCACGATAACCTGAGGCAAAGCCAAAGGCCGCTTGAGCATTAGGATACATAGCCTTAGCACAGATACCTAAGAACGCAGCTAAAACGCCCACAGGCAGCATGGCAATACCGCCCCACACGAAGCCCTTCTTAGCAGTTTCTGCATCCTTAGCACCTAAGGAGAATTTGCAAAATACTTTGCAAGGACAAATTAACAGTCACCAAAGTAACAACCCAACTGGTAATATTTTTTATACCTACACCATCAATGAAACTGAACCAGGGCACATTAGCAGGAAGCTGAGTTGATAGTCCTGCCATACCGCCTACCTTCACGAATTGGATGGCTGTAGCCACAATCATGCCAATATAGATAAGCGCAATATTTAAAACGTTGGATAGGCTGGCAGACCACATACCACCGATGAAAGTTATGCCAATGAATACTATTGCGCTGACAAGCATACCAGTTTTTAAGTCAAAAATGTCCGGCATGATGGCATGCAAGATACTGCCTCCGGCGATATATTGCAAGGAAATAATAACCAACTGAATAATGATCTGGCAAATAACGCCAAGAACAACAGCCTTCTTATCATGGTGTCTTTCAATAAGCTCAGAAATAGTAGTGATGTTTTGTTCACGATATTTCTTAGCCATGAAAAGCCCCATCACAATAGCGCCTAAAGCCCAGGCAATGGTGTACCAGCCTGCGGAAAGGCCTACCTTGAAGGCCTGCTCAGAAACACCAATCGTAGAAGCTCCTCCTACGGCTAAGCCAATAATCGTTACTCCAATAAGTGGTGCAGATAATTTTCTGCTGGCTAAGGCATAAGCCTCACTATCGGACTCGCTGCGTTTTTTAGCATACCAGCTGATGGCGAATAAAGCTAAGATGTAAAGAATGATAATAGCAAGAGAAATAGACATTTGAACAACCTCCTAATTTTTGATTAGGGGCATAAAAAAATCGCCCCTCCAAGGGACGATAATATCGTGGTACCACCCTAGTTGATATAACTCACCTAAAATAAAAAAGCACCTCGACTTGGGACGAACATAGTCGCGGTACCACCCACTTTAGGATAATTATATCCACTCTTTTCCTTAACGCGGAATACGAACGAGCCTACTAGAATTCAGCTCATAGCTCAGAAGGGAACTTCATCTCAGGTTCAACCGCCGGCTCCCACCTAACCCGGCTCTCTTGGGGTATCCCACCAAAATTACTTTTCTTCGTCATCGCTGTTTCAATATGAATTATGGTTAGATTATAACATTCCAAAAAGAAAAGTCAAGGAAAATGTTGACTTTTTATGCGCAAGTCTATATAATAAACAATGTTCTCAATATGACTCCGTAGCTCAGCTGGATAGAGCGTTTGGCTACGAACCAAAAGGTCGAGTGTTCGAATCACTCCGGGGCCACCATATGAATGCTTAAGGACTTTCGCGATGCGAAAGTTCTTTTTGTTTCCCTACTCTTCTTTTCTAATCAGCTAAATATTAATATCATTTTTATACTAAATTCATATTGAACTTTGCAGTCACTATGATAAAATGTAATCAATTAGAAGCGGTACTTTCCGTGTGCCCCTTCGAGTATGTGGTAACAACCACCGTTCTTTCAGGGACGGTGGTTGTTTTTCTTTATGTGAAAGAAAACAATATCTATACTACTTCCAACAATGAAGTAATATGTTGACTATGATGGACATTAGCATAAGAACTATAACTAATATCTCGAAATCAGTCATCACGTCACCTCCTTCTATACAGAAGGAACATGCGCCGTCTTCCTTGTAAGCAAGGAGCAAAGCGACGTAGCGAACAATGGAAACGGCCATGTGATAGGTGTCCGCAAAGCAAGCTTATAAAGCGCAGCTGTGCGGAGACACCGAACCACCTGTACCGTCTCGTTGAACATTATACTAGACCACATGAGCAGCAACAACTTATAAATACTTCTGCAACTAATTTTTTACTTGGTAATCAAAAGTTCTGTAAAATAATGCGACTATTTCCGCCCACCGCCAATTAACAATGCATATTCTCCTAACATAAATGGTATAATCAATAAAATAGCAAGGTTGGTGAAAATCATGACTAATTCTAATGGAAATAATTGGTGGAAAGAACGTGAAGATTTTTATAATTCACTTCCGCCTTCCTGTCGTCCCAAAAAGAAACCTAGACCGATATCTTCCCGAAGTGAAGCAGAGCTTAGGCGGTTAGCGTATGCCTGTTTTGTAGATGTAGAAAAAGCTGTTAAAGAGGGCTTCTTTAATTTAGATGAAAACAGACAATTTATAAGATGGAAAGATGAAGATGATAAGTAGTTGACAAGGAAAGTAAAAGAGATAAAATATTACTAGATGATGAGGTCGCAGAGCCGCGACCGCTCTAAAATAAAAAAAGCTCCACCGGGCAGCAAATGGGCTGTGTAATGGTCGCAGAGCCGCGACCATATAAATATAAAAAAAGCTCACTGAGATGAAATGAGAGGCTAATGCCTCTCATTTTTTATATCCACTATTTGAGTTATAGTTTGATTTTAAACTTTATTTTCAGAATTTGAAGATTTTAAACATTCCACGTAAGGGGATAGGATGACTTGAAAAAAGCCTGTTCTATCCCTAATTTTTTGTTTAGGCTTTTGTAGCATGCTAATAAAATGTGTTTTCAAAAAGATTGCGCCGATGCGACTATTTTCGCCCACCGCTAATTAACAATAAATATTCTTCTAACATAAATGGTATAATTAACAATAAGTTTTTTAATTAGGCAATCTTAAGGAGCTGTTGTTATGCCGAGATTTGAAGAAAACTCTACATTACATCGCATAGAAATACATTTGAGACTATTCCAGATGTTTCTATTCGTCAAGAAATGAAGAGCAAAGGTTATAGATGGAATAGTAAAGATAAGTATTGGTATGCGCAAACAACAGATGAAAGGCTTGCTTTGGCAGAAAAATTATGTAAGAAATTACATGTGGCAACAGAACATACTCCTGAAGAAAAAGAAAAAATCATAAGCAAAATAGATAAGCTTCTAAAACTAGCCAACAACAACCCCAGCAGCAAAGAAGCGAGATCAGCCAGAGCCAAGGCTTTTAATCTTATGAACGAGTATGACATTGAAGAAGACCTGTTTAAGCCTAAAGATAATTCTGCTAATACAACGAATACCCATACGAATTATTCTACTCAAGCTACATATAGTCAAAATGCATATCAGACAAACCAAGCATCCCAAACAACATATCAATATAATGCCCAAAATTCGGCAATTTCTAATTTTTTAATCGGGTTGAAGAATACCATTTTAGGTGTTTTCTATATTTTCAGGCCGTTGTTATGGCGTGAAGTAAAGGCAATTATACTTGCATCCACAATTTATTGCATTATCTCATACTTATTTTTAATAGTGTGTTCAATTGGACATATTACACATTCTTGGTATCTGTATTTTTATTTATTGCAAACATACATATAATTATAGCTTTTGGTTTTGTTTATTTGTCAGCTGTTGCCATAATTGCCGTTCTTAAGCATTTGTTATTTAAATGATATTAGGTTATAAAGGGATAAATCATGATTTACATTACAGGAGACTTGCACGGCAATCCTTGCCGTTTACAGCAGGAAGAATTGAAAAGGTTGGCATAACCATCAAAGCCGGAGATTACGTTATTATCTGTGGCGATTTTGGCTGCGTCTGGGGTGGTGTCCTTAAAGAAAAGAATGCTAGGGCATTAGAAATATTAGAAGCTCAGCCCTTTACCACCTTGTTTATTGACGGAAACCACGAAAATTTTGACTTGCTCAATGCTCTGCCGGTTGAAGAATGGCACGGGGGCAAAGTTCACAAGATTAGAAACAACATATTGCATCTTATGCGCGGAGAAATTTTTGATATTGAAGGCAAGTCTTTCTTCTGCTTTGGCGGTGCTTCCTCCACGGACAAGGATAAACGAATTGAAGGACAATCCTGGTGGCCTCAAGAAAATCCAAGTCAGGAAGAATTTCAATATGCTATGAGCAATTTGAAAAAAGCAAATTATAATGTTGATTATGTTCTTACCCATACTGCACCGAGAAAATTCTTACGCAGAAACACTAAAGCACTTGTTAGAATCTATGAGTGCCCTACTTCTAAAATGTTGGATATAATCCAATCTAAGACTGAATATAAAAGTTGGCTATTTGGCCATTATCATTTGGACTATATAGATAAAGAATTTAGATGTGTGGCATTATATTATAAAATGATACAAATTGCTAAAAACAGAAAGGTAATCACTAAGTTCTGTGATATGCAAATAGATTGGTATGATAGATTGTATAAAATGGCAGGGAGAGAAATACGCCATGAGTTAAGAGACTATGAACGTAACATAGTGCAACGTGGCAGTGATTTAGGTAAAATAAAAGATGAATTCAATCATGAGGCTAATAACCCCAAATATGCTGGAAAAGAATTATCTGAGCATACATTATATTATTGGCTGAGGGAGGTTGACTGTGGTTGTAAGCCGAAAATGGAGGTGTAAATTATGATCATAAAAGAAAAAAATACTATAAGGAATCAAAAGATTGCCGAATTGGTAGCGAATAAAGAAGAATTTTATAATTCGTTTCCACCTTCTTGCCGGCCTAAAAAGAACCTAGGCCTCTAGGTTCAAGAAGTGATGCAGAACTTAGACGGTTATCATATGCCTGTTCTGTTGCCGTAGAAAAGGCATTACAAGAAGGTTATTTTAATTTAACTAAAGATGGTAAGTTAAAAAGAACCGGAGATTATATAAAAGAAGCACCTGAATATTTGCAAAAAGGTCTTACCGCATATAAAGAAGCCATAGCTAAAAAAGATCCTATGGCAGAGAGCTATTATATAAAATTAATAGATGCTATAAAAGAGGCCGAAGCCACAAAGAAAATTTACAGTGATACGGCAGATTGTCTCATGTCTAGTTGTTGCTATACACGTGTAAAAAAGTAGGTGAAAATAATGATGTATCCATTTTTAAAATTAAATGATGGAACTATGATTGTATATTCAAACATACAGGAAGACGCAAACAAAGGATTCATGCTAATTAGAGCTGAACGTTGGAATGATGCCCATGATGATTTTGATACATTGGAATTTACTTTGCCAAATTGTGAAATTCAATTGAGCCAAGGATTTACACCACCAGAAAGAAAGTTTTTAGTTCAAAGAGTTAAAAAGTTCGAAAAATTGTTATTTCAATGGGCTAAAGAAGATCAAGAAAGTAATAGTTACAACAATTATAAAAATAATGAAACATAATCGATAGAAACAGGTAATTTTATGATGGATACGAGAAAGCTAGAAGTCTTAAGGGAGAAAGTTAAACCAATTGCTGAAAAATATGGCCTTGCAGCCGTTTACTTATTTGGTTCCAGAGCCAGAGGCGATAATAGGTCTGACAGCGATTATGACTTTTATGTTAAGAAGGGCCATTTAAAGAACTTTCTTCAGCTTGGTGGTCTAATGATTGCTTTAGAAAAAGTCCTAGGAACTGAAGTAGACATTGTAACGGTTGATTTTAACGAATTAGACGATTATTTGAAAGAAGCCATACTGAAAGATGGTATTTTGATATATGGACAGATTTCAGATTTTGCAAAGAAATAACCTGGCAAGAAATCGCTGATATTTTTAATTTGTTACCTAAAGAATGTGGAGAAACATTTGATTTTAGAAAGGCTTAAATGATGGTCAATTCTAACCATCTAATAAAATTATAGTCACTTTTATAATATGTTTTAATAAAAAGTAACCTTAACCTAAATCAATTTGCAAAGGCTATATTTGAAAACCTTATACAAAAGAAACAGTTTGTGATATAATATGCATGTAATTGCTGTTACGGAGCAGACCAAATACCGTCTTAATTGCTGTTACGGAGCAGATCAAATACCGTCTTAATTGCTGTTACGGAGCAGATCAAATACCGTCTTAATTGCTGTTTACGGAGCAGATCAAATACCGTTGTAATTCTAAAAATGAGAGGCTTGTGCCTCTCATTTTTTTCACCCTTTTCTCCACCCTCTTCTTATTCTTTTCTATAGATTTTTTGTTTCCCTACTCTTCTTTTCTTATCAGCTAAATATTAATATCATTTTTATACTAAATTCATATTGAGCTTTGCAGTCACTATGATAAAATGTAATCAATAAGAAGACGGTACATTGGTGTGTGCCCCTTCCTACGTTGGTTTAAGAAAAAATCTCAGCATCCCTAGTTTGGGACTGCTGAGATTTTTCCTTTTTTATAAATTGCTGACAAAATTAAGCACAAATAATTAAAGCATAAACACTAATCATCAACTTTAAGCTTGATAATGTCATCAAATAAAAATCTAATTTTATCTATTTGCTTGTTGATATGATAATGCCCGCAGTACCACTTCTTATAATCCAGCTTATCTTCAATGGTATTCAGCCATTCTTCCGTACTCTTGTCTATCTGAGATTGGTCAAATTCTGGGATAAAACTTTCTACCGGCTCATATTTAATAGGTGCTGTATGGCTAAGAACAATATCAACCGTATGATTTAGTTCTTCTATTTTCTTCTCCACACACGCTTTAATTTCCGGTGATGGTTGCTCATCCGAGAACCAGTGCCAGCCATATTGCAGCCTTATATATTTATCTATGCTATAAGCCCCGCCAATTACCAGCATATTAACATGCCCAAAGGTAAATACCTCCCCATCTTTGGCAAACAATATATTGGGATAAGCTTTTTCCTTATATACTGTCCCTCCATGCCATTCCTCCTGCTCATAGCTTTTAATAGTACTGGCTCTGGCCTCATGATTGCCATGGATAACAAAGAAAGTCAAGGGCAACTCTGCTAGCTGCTGCTTCATGGCTTTGGCCTTATCACCTTGGTAATAATTAAGACCGCTATCGCCTAAAATTATCATGATATCTTTGGGAGCAACATCGTAACGGTAGCAGAAATACTGTAATCTGCTAAATTCACCATGGGTATCACCTGTTAAATAAATCATTTTTAATCCTCAATTCTTACAATTTTCTTGTACATCCACGCCTCGTTAGAGTCAGGTCTGCAATAATCTATATGGAAATGTCCAAAATACCATTTCTTGTAATTCATATATTTTTCCATCTCTGCCAACATCTTGGAATTAGTACAATCCACAACTCTTCCCACAGCTTCCGGCACTGTAAAAAGAAAGCGCTTAGGAGCCGTATGAGTAATCACATAGTCAACAGAGAAGTCATGCTGCTCCAAGTTAAATAAAGCATTATCAAACTCTGCAATGCTAGGATTTTCTTGTTTCCACCAGGTAACTCCCGCTTTCCTATCTTCCTTATCCGTTGATGTAGCACCACCAAAGCAGAAAAATGTTTTTCCTTCAATAGTGAAAATCTCACCACGCATCAAATGAAGTACATTCTCACGAACTTTGTGCACTTTACCACCCTGCCAGTTTTCTACAGGTAAGGCATTAAGCATATCAAAATTCTCATGATTGCCATCTACAAACAATGTAGTAAACGGCTTATCATTTAGCCATTCTAACCACCAGTCTGCCTCCTTTTGATATTTACCACCCCAGAGCAAGCCAAAATCACCGCAGATAATTACATAGTCATCAGCCTTAATATCTATGCCTACTTTTGCTAAATTATCTTTTTTAACCTGCTTGGATTGCCATGAATATCTCCTGTAACATAAATCATTTTATTTGTCCTCTATTCTTCCTCATGTCCCCTACCGGTAAAATCACGTTCTCTCAGCTTTGGTATTGGATTAGGACCTAACAGCCGTATTTCATCCAATGTCGGCAATGTTCCATAAGCCTTAAACTTATCCGACCAACTGCGAATCTTACGGATAAACTCATGATCCATAGCGATAGGCTCGTAGCCCATGACTTCTAACGATATTGGCAGCAGAAACTCTGTTTCCGATACCCTGTGTACATCGTGCTCATGGCCATGAATATTTACATCAGCCATGTGCCCAACTCTTGGCCTATGAGTAAACAATATCTTTACTCCTTCAATCGTCATGCCCAGTTCATCACAAGCAAAATCAAACCCTTCCTCCATATAGTTTTCCAAGCTCTTAGGATCATGGTTGCCTCTTATCAAAATCTTATGTCCCGGCATACGCATAACCTTCTTTAGATTATCATCGCCCCAGGCAATGTCACCTAGATGAATAATTTTATCCGTATTGGCAACCTTCTTCTCCCAGTTCTTTAATATTAGCCGGCTGAAATTCTCCGGCCTGCCACAGGAATTAATCATGTTCCTATGACCTATGTGCGTATCTGTAATCAACCAAATCTTCATATACAAAATCCTCTCTAATAAAACAAAAAGGGATAACGCCGTAAGCGCTATCCCTAAACTTCACTACTACTTGCCTTGTAATACTGACTTTCTGCGATACCCAATACTGCTATGGGGATAGTATAACACATTTCCAGCTCTTATTCTTTATTTTCCGCAAATAATTTTTCACTATGTCTCCAGAGAATAAACATACCTATATTATTACTTCTTCACATTAATAGGTGCATCCACAAATTCAACCTTGTTTATTTTTGAGCTTTTTTGTTCTTCTCTTATTGCCTTCGGCAAGCGTTTTTGCTCGCTCTGTTTATACTTTGCTATGTCATCTTTGTTTTCTTTTTTGAATACCAACTGATTCCATAGCAAGGTACCATCTTTTTCAACATAGGCTATAGCATCCATTCCCATTGTCCCATCAATAACCAAACGACCACTTTTCTCTACTGCAGTTCCTTGGGAAATAGGCCCCATTTGCCATGTGTAAGTATAGTCATATTCCGGAATAACTTCTTTGTTCTTTTTACTATCACCAAAATAATACCAACCAAATGATTTGTTATATTCTTTTTCATTAAGCATTTTATGACTTTCATCATATCTGCCCAGATTTTGTTTGATTATGTAGCTTTGTCCATTCTTTTCAATAACCAGTTCCTTCACTCTGTACCCTTCCCCAAATACCGGATTTGCATTAATCCATTTGCCTGAGAACTTATCTCCTCCACAACCGGATATTGCAAGCATAGTTAACATCGATACCGCCAACACAACCGCTTTGAATATTTTTTTCATACAAATCGCCTTCCCCTTTTTATTATTTTTAGTCAGCCGTTTATGATTTTAAATCATAAGAAATCGCATAAAAAAAGTGCCTACTATTTATATAAGTAACACGTTTAACAGCATTTTTCAACACGCATTAGTACTTTTTATAGTTTTAGTATATATCACAGTATTATATTTGTTAATGTTTTTATTCTTTTAAATCATATTGACATTCTCAGTTATTTTCTTTAGAATCATAAACAAGAGGTGTGCTTATGACATTTGAACACATTGTTTCTACAAATTCGTCTCATGCAAGCATAAAGCAGGTTTTCGCTAATAGGTTGAGAAACGTAATGATAAATAATAATATGAACCAAACAGAATTAGCGAAACAATTACATCTTGCCTCTCCATCCACCGTCAGCAAATGGCTTAAGGGAACTAATTTGCCACGCTTAGACACGGTAGAACAATTAAGCAAGTTATTTAACGTATCTACGGCCTATTTTGTAGTACCTATGCATATACAACTCGGTGGAAATAAAACTCTTTCCAAAGTTTTGGATTGGTGTTTTACACAAAATGATTTTGGTGCACATTTAAGCTTAGTTTTAAAGCTAATAGATTTAAGCGATGATGATTTAGAAATACTAGACGAATTGTGCACTAGATTAAAGAAATCTGCTAGCAAAAATATTTAATATCATTTTTATACTAAATTCATATTGACCTTTGCAGTCACTATGATAAAATAAAATCAATAAGAAGACGGTACATTTGCGTGTGCCCCTTCCAATTGGTGGTATCCACCGTTTTCAAAAGGGACGGTGGATGTTTTTCTCTATGTGAGGGAAAACAATATTTATATTACTTCCAACAATGAAGTAATATGTTGACTATGATGGACATTAGCATAAGAACTATAACTAATATCTCGAAATCAGTCATCACGTCACCTCCTTCTATACAGAAGGAACACTGTACCGTCTCGTTGAACATTATACTAGACCACATGAGCTGCAACAACTTATAAATACTTCTGCAACTAATTTTTTACTTGGTAATCGACTTCATTCTGTCAAACAAAAAAGTCATGCACTTCAAGCGAAGTGCATGACTTTTAATTTTTACTTCATTTTTACTTCAGCGCATCTTTTTTCATTTGTTCCACAGCTCTGGTTAACCAGACTGTATCCAAGCAACAGCACACAGAGTCAAAGCCATTATGGAACTGCTTCTTAGCTGCTTCAGCTGTATCTGTGTAAATAAAAGCAGGCTTCTTAGCAGCCTTGCAAGCCTTAAGCACTCTGGCAATAGCCACCACAACCTCCTGATCATCGAACTGACCAGGTTTGCCAAGAGCAGTAGATAAATCATAAGGACCTACGAAAATACCATCTACCCCATCCATGGTAACAATGGTTTCAATATTTTCCAGGCAACCCTTGGTTTCACATTGAGGAATCAGCATGGTCTCACGATTACAATCCTTAAAATATTCCGTAAGGGGTTTAGGGTCTGCGTAACCAAAGCCATTACCTCTGGCAAAAGCCACGCCACGATTTCCTTGCGGGAAATATTTTCCATAAGAAACAATTTGCTTAATTTCATCTATGGTATTTACACAAGGAATAATAAGGCCCATGGCCCCCACATCCAGCATCTTCAAAATAGCCGGGCGAGAAATTTCTTTGACTCTAACTAATGGTGTCATGTTTCTTCTGGCAGCTGTACAAACCAGTTCCATGACAGTTTCTGCTTCAAATGGTCCATGCTCTGTATCAATGATGATATAATCCAAGCCTGCCAACGCAATGCATTCTGCAATGGTGGTATTACCACTTTCAAACATAAGACCTAGGGTTTTTTTCTCCATTTTGCATTTTTTCTTTAATTAAGTTTTTCATGTTTTCTCCCTCTCTTCTATTCTGCTTCGCAAACAACAATTAATAGAACATCTTCCTGTCACTGCATTACAGGTATAGTATACAGCAAAATTTTTCCATATAAAAGTTCTTTCAGGTCAAAGATTTTAGTAAAGCATACAAAAAGTTTTCTGAATATTTTTTATATATTTGTTACCCATAACAATGAAAACCGTTTTTTCAATAAGTTATAATTAAATTAACCAAAAATTTAGAATCGAGGGTGATTAAATGATTAAGATTCAGAATCTTATGGAGGATAAACCATCAGAAAACATAGCCTTAAAAGCAGAGCATGGTCTTTCCTTTTTTGTGGAAACTGCTAAACACAAGTTTCTCTTTGATTGCGGCGCCTCTAACAGCACTCTTCTAAATGCCCATCGGTTAGGTGTCCATCTAGAACAAGCGCAGTTCGCGGTCTGCAGCCATAGTCATTACGACCATGCCGCAGGTTTTCGTGATATTGCTGAGCAACAATTAGCTCCCCAGACTCTTTATACAGGTCCCGGCTTTTTCCAAAAGAAATATGCCAAGGATGGCATTCGCTACTCTGACTTGTCCTGTGGTTTTAATCAAGCATTCCTAGTTAAGCACCACATAAGCCACATAGAGGTAAATGGCCTTTTAAAGCTAGACGAAGGATTATGGCTAATTGGAAATTTCCCTCGCAAGCACAGCTTTGAAACCATTCCTGCCCGGTTTGTAAAGGATACAGGAGCAGAATTTGTGACCGATGATTTCAGTGATGAAATTTGTCTCGTCATGGCTACATCTCAAGGTCTTGTAGTACTGACCGGTTGCTCCCATCCCGGTATTCTCAACATTGTTACCACCGTTCACGAAAGACTTAAGCAATCTGTATATGCAGTAATTGGTGGCACCCATTTAATGGAAGCCAACCAAGAGCGTATCAAACTGACTTTCCAAGAGCTGCAAAATTTTGGACTGAAAGTAGCCGGTTTTTGCCACTGTTCAGGAGCACAAGCTATTGAATATTTAAAAGATTATCCTGGTTTGGCCGGTTGTCGTGTAACTGCCGGAGATAGTATTTTCTTGAAAGAATAAAAGTAAATGGTAGGTGTCCTATGGCCGATAGTTTTGAAAAAATGGCACAAATGATGGTAGAAGCTACTTCCAAGCTAGTTAGCAATCGCACCGTCAACATCATGAATACCAAGGGGATCATTCTTGCCTCTACAGAAAAGAGAGAATTGGCACTCTACACACCGGTGCAGCCAAAGCGGCTCGAACTGGCAAGCCTGTCTATATCGCAAAAAAAGATGTCAGCAAATACGCAGGTGCCAAAAAGGGATGCAACATGCCCATCTTTGATGTGGACAATAAGCTTATCGGAGTTGTGGGTATGTATGGCAATCCTGAAGAGGTTGCTGATGCAGCTAACCTTCTAGCCGTATATACTCGCCAATATTTTGCATTAAAAGCAGAGTCCTACAAAGAACAAGCCGAGAAGGAACTACGGAGTAAGGCGCTGGAATTATTAATATCACCGGGTGGAGAAGGCTTGGAGAACGGGTTTTCCCTGTGCGAGAGCTTACATACCCGTCTGAATTGTCCGGTTCGTATTATCCTGCTCGATGCCAACAATGAACTTGCTTCTGTAGATTTAGTTAAGAGCGGCAATAGTTTATTGCGTAACCTGTTTGCCCAAGGTCTTTTAAACTCTGATCATGATTTAGCAGGAATAGTTGATACCCATCCTGTTTTATTAAAGAGCAATACTGATAAGTTAGACCTGCATTGGCTCCAGCATGTTTACGAACTTGCCAAGCATGATTTTCCAAGCACCAAGTTGTGCCTTGGTAGCATTTGTACCAGTTTAAAACAGCTTCCTTCTTCCTTTCAAGATGTTATAGCTTTAAAAGATTTGCCCGGCAGCGGCATTTGCGATATCAACACACCTGCCTTACGTTGCCAGTTTATCCTAGATAGAACCAGCAAACAAGAAACTTCTTATTTACAGGGACTACAGGATAAGCTAAACAAATGCCTTTCCCCTGTAGAAGCTGAAGAATTCCTTAAAACAGCCAAAATCTATTATGAGGAAAATGGCAGCATAACCAAGGCCGCGACATTCTTACATGTCCACAAGAACACTGTCCAGTATAGGCTACATAAGTTAGAAAGCACCTTAGAATTAGATGCACTATCAGCTTTTGAAAAAGAGTTTCTTATTAGATTATGCATTAATAAAAATATCTCTAAAAAATAATTGCTCACCATGGGGAAACAATTTTCGGTTTCTTAATTCAAAGGAGGAGTTTACATGTCATCATTCTTTTTATTTGGGGTTATTTTTCTAGCTGTATTTTGCATGGTAATTGCTATTTCTAAGTATCATCAACATCCTTTCATTGTTATGACCATTATTTCCATTGTGGTTGGCTTGATATGTGGTATTGAGCCAATGAAGGTTGTCAACACTGTTAAAGATGGTTTCGGTAGTATCCTAACCAGTATTGGTATAGTTATTTTGTGTGGCACCATCATTGGTAAGATTTTGGAAAAAACCGGTGCTGCCTTAACCATGGCTAACACCATTCTGAAAATTGTTGGCAAGGAAAACAGCGTTGTAACCATGGGTATCATGGGTTACATTACCGGTATTCCTGTTTTCTGTGATTCCGGCTTCGTTGTCCTTTCCCCTATCAGCCGTGCTATGAGTGCTCAGAGCAAAAAGTCTTTAGCCATTATGGCCACTGCTCTTTCCGGTGGTTTGTATTCCACTCACTGCCTTGTTCCACCTACTCCTGGTCCTATTGCCATGGCAGGTACCTTGGAAGCAGATTTGGGTTTAACAATTTTAGTTGGTTTAATCATCTCTATTCCTGCCACTATCATGGCTATTATTTATGCTAACAAAATTGCCAGTTCTATCGAAATTCCTGCTAACTCCGAATATACCTTGGAACAATTACAAGAAAAATATGGTCAACTGCCTGGTGCTTTGCACAGCTTTTCTCCTATTTTCCTTCCTATCATATTGATTGCCATTGCTTCTGTAGTTAACTTCCCCAGCAAGCCTTTAGGAACCGGTGCCTTAGCAACATTCCTTAATTTCATCGGTAATCCTGTAATCGCTTTACTTATGGGCGTATTCCTAGCTATGAGCCTTATTCCTAAAAGTGCTAAGAAAGATACTTTGGCCTGGGTTACAGAAGGTGTCAGCGACTCCGCTGCTATTTTGGTTATTACCGGTGCCGGCGGTTCCTTCGGTGCTATCTTAAAGTTATTACCTATTGCCAATGCAACTAAAGGTTTGTTAGATACCGGTATTGGTATTCTGATTCCTTTCGTCATTGCCATGATTCTAAAGCTGGCTATGGGTGCTTCTACCGTAGCAATGATTACTACTTCTTCTATGATGGCACCTTTAATGGGCACTATGGGCTTCACCAGTCCTTTGGCCAGAGTTCTTGTAGTTATGGCTATTGGTGCCGGTTCCATGGTTGCTTCCCATGCCAACGATTCTTACTTCTGGGTTGTTTCCCAGTTCTCTGATATGACCACTGATCAAGCTTATAAATGCCAGACCGGTATGACGGCCCTCATGGGTATTTTGGTTGGCCTCATTTGTGTAATTTTATCTAAAACCATTATTTAATGGTTAAGTTTTCTTCTAAGTAAAAGCAAAAAAATCACGCTGGTTTTAATACCAGCGTGATTTTTTTATTTTATAGCCATATTTACTTATTTTCTGTAGCCATTTCTTCTTTAGGTCCGAACACAGTATGTTTTAAGAACATTGCCAAAGCTAATAGACCTATTACCAAGCCTGCCGGCCAAGTAATATAGGTGGGCAACTGCAAACCTTCTTTAGCTTGCAGAATATAAGTTGAACTTACGATGCTCATGAAGGTAGCCGGAACCATAGGAATCAAATAAGCGTGACGGTTCTCGCATTTTCTATACATATAGGTTGCACCGGCCCACAGAACCATGGCTGCCAATACTTGGTTGCTCCAAGAAGTATAGTTCCAAAGTACAGCAAATTGTACCTGAGTTAAAGCAGCACCAACAATGATTAAAGGTAGTGCTAGTTTCAAGCGCTTTACATTGTCCGTCTGAGGAATCTTAAACCAATCTGCAATAATTAACCGCGCACTACGGAAAGCAGTATCACCGGAAGTAATAGGACAAGCTACTACACCAAGCATTGCCAAAGTAGCTCCAAGGCCGTTACCCATAAGTCCTACACAGACATCATACACCACCGCACCTGGACCACCGGCCTTTAAGGCTGCAGCTAATCCTGCAGTACCATCATAGAAAGAAACACCGGCAGCTGCCCAGATCAGGGCAATGATGCCTTCAGAAATCATGGCGCCATAGAAAACCGGACGACCAAGGCGTTCGTTTTTAAGGCAACGAGCCATCAGTGGTGATTGAGTAGAATGGAAACCACTAATAGCACCACAAGCTACGGTAACGCACATCAAAGGCCAAATAGGTAATTGCTTACCAGCCGGAGCCGGGAACATATTAGTTAAGGTCATCTCCGGTAGCACATGGCCGCCTGCTCCGGTCAAAAGTCCCACCAAAAGTCCTGCTGCCATAACTAACAGACAGATACTAAAAATAGGATAAAAGCGACCGATGATTTTATCAATCGGTAAAAATGTTGCCAAGAAATAATAAACCAACACCACGATGAGCCAAGGAGTTACGCCAAAACCAGTTAACTTGGCAAGCAGCATGGCAGGTCCGGAAATAAATAGTACACCAATCAAAAATAAAATAAGAATAGTGAAAAATCTCATGAAGGTCAGCATGGTCTTCCCCATGCTTTCGCCAACCACATCAGGAATGCTTGCCCCATCTTCGCGAAGAGAAATCATACCTGACAAATAATCATGAACGCCACCGGCAAAAATACTGCCCAACACAATCCACAAATAAACAACAGGTCCCCACATAGCACCGGCCAAAGCACCAAAAATTGGTCCTAAGCCTGCTATATTAAGCAGCTGAATCATAAACACACGCCAGGTAGGCAATGGCACGTAATCCACGCCATCATTGTGAACCATGGCGGGAGTGGGAAGATCAGTTGGCTTAAACATGTTATCCACCAATCTTCCATAAATTAAATAACCTAAAATAAGTGCAGCTAACGAAATTAAGAATGTAGTCATATACTCATACTCCTTCCCCCGACAGGGAGTAAATTGCTTCGGTGTTACAATAACTGTAAAACCGGAGTTTAAATATAAGTATTTTAATACTTTAAAAAGCTAATTGCAACGAAAAAGGCAAAGTACGACTTAAAACACGTTTCTCCGCTATGTTTATGATATAATCTTAACAAGGAGATGTTTACTTATGATGACAAATTTGAGTACAATTTTACAAAAGGCCTATAAGGAAAAATATGCTGTGGGCTCCTTCAACGCGTATAATTTTGAGACCTTCAAGGGCATTATTGCTGCAGGCGTAGAAACCAATACCCCCATTATTGTAGCTTTTGGTGCTAAATATCTTACTAATATGTCTGTAGAAACTGCCAGTGCCATTGTGCATAGTTTAGCCAAGGACCTGGCAATTCCTGTTTGTCTGCATTTAGATCACTGCAAGGATCTAGAAATAATCAAAGCCGCTATTGAAGCAGGCTTTGGTTCTGTCATGTATGATGGCAGTGCTCTACCCTTTGCAGAAAATGTAGCTAATACCTTGAACGTCTGCCAAGCAGCTCATGCTCACAATGTATCTGTAGAGGCAGAGTTAGGTAGCTTGGCTGCCGGAGAAAAATCCCATGAAGGCAGTGCCAGCGATGTCCAAGCTTATACCGAGCCAGAAGCTGCTAAGGAGTTCGTAGCAGCCACCGGTGTGGATGCCCTAGCCGTTTCCGTAGGCACAGTACATGGCTTGTATAAAGGCAAGCCCAACATTCGCATTGATATTCTGCAAGAAATTAACAAGCTCTGTCAGCTGCCCTTGGTTTTACACGGTGGTTCCGGTGTGCCCGAGCAAGACATTTTGAATACCATTGCCAATGGCGTAGCTAAGATTAACGTCAATACTGAGATTTCTATGTACACCGTAGCTGAAACAGCTAAATTATTAGCTAAGGAACAGCCCCATTTTTCCGTGCTTTCTTTGCGAGAAATGGACTATGTTAAGGATGTTGTAAAGAAATATATTGCTTTTTTTAGAAAAAAATAATAAATTCTCTATTTTATGCATTTTGTGAAAATATCTTCTTTACTTTCCAAAGTAAATGAATACTTTCAAAAGTCTGTCAATTTAAATTATCTATAATATACTTATATTGTAGACACAATACAAAAAAGGAGTGATCTTATGGATTACGCAAAAGAATCATTAAAATTACATGCTCAATGGAAGGGCAAGATTGAGGTAGTTTCCACCGTTCCTGTTAAAACTAAGGATGATTTGTCCTTGGCTTATACTCCCGGTGTAGCACAACCTTGCTTAGAGATTCAAAAGGACATTAACAAAAGCTATGAGCTAACCCGTCGTTGGAACTTATGTGCCGTTATTACAGATGGTACTGCTGTTCTAGGTTTAGGCGACATTGGTCCTGAAGCCGGCATGCCTGTTATGGAAGGAAAGTGCGTACTCTTCAAGAGCTTTGGTAATGTTGATGCCTTCCCTCTTTGTGTAAAGACTAAAGATGTAGACGAATTTGTTAACGCAGTTGCTCTTATTAGTGGTTCCTTCGGTGGCATCAACCTGGAAGATATCGCTGCTCCTCGTTGCTTTGAAATTGAGCGCAAATTAAAAGAGCGTACTGATATTCCTATTTTCCATGATGACCAACATGGTACTGCTGTTATTACTTTGGCAGGTATTACCAATGCTTTAAAGGTTGTTGGCAAGAAGCTTCCTGATATTAAGATTGCTGTCAGCGGTGCCGGTGCAGCTGCTATTGCTATCACCAAGCTGCTCCTATCTGCAGGTGCCAAGAATGTCATTCTCTGCGATCGTACCGGTGCTATTTACGAAGGCCGTGGCAAGGGTATGAACTGGATTAAAGAGGAAATGTCCAAGGTTACCAACCCCAACAAGGTACAAGGCACTTTGGCTGACGCTATGAAGGGTGCTGATGTATTTATCGGTGTTTCTGCTCCTAATACCGTTTCTCAAGATATGGTTCGTTCCATGAACAAAGATGCCATCATCTTTGCATGTGCTAACCCCACTCCCGAAATATTCCCGGATGATGCTAAGGCAGCTGGTGCTAGAATTATTTCCACCGGCCGTAGCGATTATCCTAACCAAATCAATAACGTGCTAGCTTTCCCCGGTATTTTCCGTGGTGTATTTGATGTAAGAGCTAGTGACATTAATGAAGAAATGAAAGTTGCTGCAGCTCATGCTTTGGCTGACCTGGTAGCTCCCGAAGAACTAAACGAAGACTATATTATTCCTAAAGCATTCGATCCCAGAGTAGGCAAGGCTGTAGCTAAAGCAGTTGCTGACGCTGCTCGTAAGACAGGGGTTGCTCGTATTTAATACGAAAATTTAGTATCCGTTTCCTAAGGAGGAATTGTCATGAGTGATGATAATAATACTGAAATGCTACAACCAGAAGTTTACAAGGGCTATAAGCTTTTTAACCTTCCCTGGAAGATATTTGCTATACTTGCTATTATAGTTTTGGCTGCAACTTATATTGGTGTATTACCAACCGGTATGGCTGGTTGTTTTGCATTCATGATTGTAGTTGGTACTATCCTAAATGAAATTGGTGAAAAAACACCTATTATTAATTCTTATTTAGGTGGCGGCGCCATCGTTTGTATCTTTGGTTCCGGCTTATTAGGTTATTTTAAGCTAATGCCCTATGTGGCTACTGTTAACGGTGCCAAAGTAGGCATGATGCAATTGATGGGTAAATCAGATTTGCTGGTCAATATCAACGCATTCTTTAAACCTACCGGTGCTTTCCTGGATTTATATATTGCAGCTTTGATTACCGGTTCTATTTTGGGAATGAACCGTAAGCTTCTTGTTAAAGCAGCTGCTCGTTATTTCCCGGCTATCTTCGGCGGTATTGGTCTTTCCTTTGCACTGGCTATGGGTACTGCAGTGCTAATGGGTTATGGTGTTGTAAAGGCACTTTTGCTGATTGCTCTGCCCATCATGGGTGGTGGCATGGGTGCAGGTGCAGTTCCTCTTTCCAAGATTTTTGAGGGTTCAGGTACAATGACAGCAGCCATAGCAATTTCCATCATGACTCCTGCCGTCGCTATTGGTAATGCTATTTCCATTGTTATGGGTGGCTTAATGCCTCGTATTTTTAAGAACCCCAGCTTTAATGGTAATGGTGCTATCATGAAAGCCGGCACTGTTGATCCAAAAGAGTTAGAAATCAGTCCTCGTGTGCAAGCTCTCCGCGAAAAGATTGAAATCACCAGTTTGGGTGTTGGTCTTTTAGTTTCTTGCTCCTTCTTCGCTTGGGGCTACATTGTAGCAGGTTTCTGGAATAAAGCAGTTCCTTCCTTTAATATCCACGCTTATGCCTGGATGATTATTAGCGTAGCTATTTGCAAAGTTGCCAACATTATTCCTGAAAATATTGAAATTGCTTGTTATCAATGGTTCCAGTTCATCATGAAGAACTTAACCCCTACCTTGTTGGTTGGTATCGGTTTGTGCTACATGAGCATGGATACCATTATCGCTAACTTCAATCTTACTTATTTGGTACTTTGCTTTGTTACTTGCTTTGGTGCCTTCTTTGGTGCCGCTTTCATTGGCAAGTTTGTTGGCTTCTATCCTTTGGAAGCCGGTCTTACCGCCGGATTGTGCATGTCCAATATGGGTGGCACCGGCGACGTAGCTGTATTGTCCGCCGCACACAGAATGGAATTAATGCCTTTCGCACAGATTTCTTCCCGCTTAGGCGGTGCTATCATTCTGTTAATCGGTAGCTTATTGCTCTCTGCTTTGGGCAAGATGTTATAACCAATTTAAAGTATAATAAATAAAGGCGCTGCTTTCTGGGCAGCGCCTTTATTTTAAGCTTATTATTGAGATGGGATGAGAATCATGAACTGCTTAAAATGTGATAAACCCGGCTGTTATGATTTTAAAGTATTAGAAGTAAGAACACTGCATGTCCGCGACCTGCCAGGTGAAAAAAGAATACAAGGTTTAGGTGATTTTAAAACTTATTCCATCTGCGCTGATTGTGCTAAGCAGTATTTAACTTATTTGCAGGAAGATCACCAAAAAGAGCGCCATCAGTATATAATCTTTGGCGTTATTTTTCTCTTAGGGTTACTGCTCAGTTACTTTTTCTGGGACCTAGGAGCTATTCGCCTACTGGGGCTAGCCGCCCTTGTCTGTGGCACATTTGGTGTATTTTCCACCTATCAAAAAGCTAAAGCACAAAAAAGTTCCTATGGGGCTTTAGCTTCTTCCCAGCAATTAGAAAAAGCTGCTTATGAATATCTGCTAACCTTGTTGCCCAAGAAATTCAACTTAGATGATTTAACCTATATTCCCATTAACGAAGAAACTCTGCAACTAAAGAACGGTGATTTAATGATACTGTATAAGCTTTTACCGGCCATTGCTGTAGAAGCCTTTGAACGTATCCACCCGGAACGAAGTTAATACTTTAAAAAATACAAGGTTCTGGGACGACCACCTGTTTCATAATCAATGGTATTTTCCACTTTGCCTATATCTATTAGATAATTTAGATACCGGCGGATGGTGACCTTTGATAAATTGCAGGCTTGGGAAAGGCTTTCACAGGTACATTTTTCCGTACCGGCTTTTTGCAGTTGTTCAGTAATAATATCCAAGGTTGCTTTATTTAGGCCCTTACTTAGTTCTGTAATATTTACTTTAGTCGACAGGTTGCTGTTCATCAAGCGATCCAATTCAGCTTGATCAACAACCTGTTTATTTTTTAACAGCTGTCTCTTACTTAAATACCTGCTAATCGCTTCATGGAAACGCTCATAGGAGAATGGTTTAATCAAATAATCCACAATGCCCAGCTCTAAGGCATCCCCTATTACCTTGGTTTCCATAGCGGCCGTAACCATAATGACACTGCTTTTTATACCAATAGATCTAAGCTTACGCAGAAGCTGCAAGCCCGTCATGGTAGGCATATAAATATCAAGAATAATAAGGTCATTAGGATGCTTTTCCAAATAGTCCAGTGCTCTATTGCCATCGTTAAAAATACCATCGATGTTAAAACCATTCAACTTTTCCAAATACTGACGATGAATCTGCGCTACCATAGGATCATCTTCTACAATTATGGTATGAATCATTGTCGTCCCCCCTACTGACGTTTTTCAAAAATATAGATAGAAAAAGAAGTGCCATTGTCAGGTTCAGAATCAACCTCGATATTACCATGGTGTTTGTCTACTATGGCTTTAACCAAGCTCATCCCTACACCACGATTCTTTTTGTCCTTCGTGCTAAAGCCTGTATCGTAAATCTTAGGAAGTATGTCCGGCTTAATACCCACTCCCGTATCTGAAACGTTAATGGAAAGTCCCTTGTCATCTTCACTAATTTGCAAAACAATGTTACGAGGCTTGCCTGCCTGATTCATGTTAATAGCCTCGATGGCATTTTCCAAAAGATTACCTAAAACGGTAATCAATTCATTAGTAGTAAGATACTTACTATGCTCTGGCAGATTACTGTTTGGCAGCAAGGTAAGCTGAATTTCCAGCTCCTTCATATTACTTAACTTACCCAAAATAAGCGCCAGTACATTAGTATTCTTAATATATTGTAGCAACGGTCCCATCACAAGAGTCTGTTCAGCCGCAAAGCTGCCTATATATTGCAGGGCATCTTTTTGCTTGCCCATTTGGAGCATACCGGAAATAACATGAAGCTTATTCATGAATTCATGTTTATTAGCTCTCAGCATGGAAACAACATGTCTGGAACCATTAAGCTGCTGAGCCAATTGCATAGCCTCAGTTTTATCATTTAAAATTAAGGTTGTACTTGCTCTTATAGCGTTTTCCTCCAAGGGAATGCTGGAACATAGTACATTGGGATGAGAGGTTGCTTCATTGATTTTCTTTTCTTCCAACAGGCTCTTCCCCTTATCGTCTGTCAGCAAGTCATCCAGCTTTTTACCCTCCAGCAGCTCTATGCTTTGTCCCAGCATTTTAGCCGCCGCTGCATTAGCCAATTGGATATAGCCATTATTATCAACAGAAATAATACCTTCATTAAGATTATTCAAGCTTTCGCTTTGTACTAAATAAGCATGGACTAAGTCACCGGGAGAGTGCCCCAGTAGCATATGCTTGATTAAAAGAGAAAGCAGCCAGGCGATTAAAAAAGACAATAGCAGCATGCCCAATGCTAATTTGCCATAAATAGTGGTAATATTTTTACGCAAATTATCAAGGCTGTTCATAGTCGTACTGGTCATGACAAAGCCAATGATATTGCCCAGTCCATCTCTGACCGGTGCAAAGGCACGATGCTGCAAGCCCATAGTTCCCACTGCATCATTAAGATAAACTTCACCGGTTAAAAGAACTCTATCCTGATCGCCACCTACAAACTGCTTGCCAATTTGCCGGTGATTAACATGGTAGATGCGTTTGGACTTACTATCCGCAATGGAAATAACATCTAAGTCCGGGTTATTCTTTACCAAGGAATCTAAATAATTCAGTACTTCCTCGGAGCAAGAACCTGCCAGCATAGCTCCCCTGATTATTTCGCTATTACCTAAAGTAACGGCTGTAGAAGTTAATTCGTTTTCCAGTTTTTCCTGCATAACGGAATGAGAAAAACGTAAAGTAACACCTAATGTAACAACTAATAAAGTCAGCCAAATAACAGTAGAAATAATTAAGAAACGAAAAAATAAGGGTGCCAAACTCCACCTATTATGTTTAGTTATACTTGGGTTTCCCATTGTGGTCACCTTCCAAACTAGCGCCGTTATTTAAGTTTAATTATAGCACAAGTAATAAAAGGTCACTAATAAAAAAAGACTTGCGCCTTAGAGCGCAAGTCTTTTGTACAATTTTCTCTATAACAAAGCAAATACCATGCTAATAGTAGTTCTCACGGTAATAGTTCCCGGTGAAAATTCTGTTGGTGTCATCGTATCAGCGGCACTTTTCATCATAGCAAGATTAGCTTGAGACATCATCACTCTAGCCTCACCACCGGCATTATTAATATCGGCGCTTTGCAGGTTTCCCAAAGTCCTGCCGCCTGCATTAGCCACTACCGCAGCTTTGGCACGGCCATTGGCTACTGCATCATCCAATAAGCTTTGCTCAACAATATTCCTGTCTTGCAAGCCAAATTCCACGCTATTAACACTAACAGTGGCCCTATTAATGCTCTTGTCTACCACATCACTAAGCTTATCCAGATTCCTTACCTTGGCCACTATCTCTATACTGGATTGAAAACCTTTTTGTACCTGTTTATTTTTTTCATATACATAACGAGGACCAAAATTGTAGCCTGAGGTTTTAATGTCCTCTGAGCCAATCATTTGACCTAGCAAAACTTTCTTCAAGGTATCCAACTTTTCTGCCATAGCTTGACGTACTTCCTCTGCTGTTTCGCCCTTAGAGTCTAGATGCATATGTACATAGGCCATATCCGGATTAGCGTCTGTTACTGCTGTTCCTGTTACACTGATAGTATCTTTAGCTGCAGCAAAGGTTGTCTGTCCTACACTTAAAATAAGGCAACAAAACAAGGCTGCTATCATATATTTTAATGCTTTCATTACTATCGCCTCCTAGCTATTATTGTACCATATTTTTACCACTTAGGATGTCAAAAAGTGGTAAACCAATCTGACAAGGCGGAAAAATTTACCACTTTTCTCCGTCCCCAGTGGTAAATTCAACTCATTTTACCAGATCTAATTCCTGACACTGATAGGCAAGCAGAGTTTGATTGACAATATCCAAGGCATAACCTTTTTGTAAGCCAAACTGGATAATACTATCTCTCCTGTCTCTAGGATAAAGCTCTCTGGCTCCGGCATATTTTAACAGGTGATTGGCTTCCTCTGTAGTTAAACGAAAGGCTATGGCCAAGGCTAAAACCTTATCTCGGCCCGGCTTGCTTTTACTACCATCAAACAAACGATAACCGTAGCTCATTTCCAAATTGGCAGCTCGTATGATTTCTGCTCTTTTGAAATTTTTTTCTGTCAAAAGAGTCCGCAAGTATAAACCAAAATCAGGTGTTTGTATTTCCTGCTGATTTTGCTGTAAATAATCACCAACATTACTTGCCTCTGCCAGTTCGTTAAACAGTACCTCTGTTGATTTGGGCATCGCCTTTACAACCTCCTTATGCTATACTTTCATTATAAACTATTTCTGCAGTCTGACAAGGAGACGTGGTTATGGGCACTGCTGCTCAAGAGTATTTATCTACTAATTTCACGCTTGTTAGAGAACTAAAAAACACTCCCCAAAGCCATGTCACCATTGTCAGTGACCAAGGCGGTTCGTTCTATGTACTGAAAGAAATCAAACGTACCGGCTTGCCTTATCAAGACTTGCAAAAGCTCAAACATCCGGCTCTGCCACAAATTTATTATGTTAACGAAACAGCTGAGCAAACTACTGTTTTAGAAGAATATGTGAACGGGAAAAATTTGGCTGATGCTTTAACCCTGCAACCTTTTTCTGAAGAGCAGGTACAAAATATTGCCAGCCAGCTTTGCAAGGTTCTGGCCTTTTTACATGCGCACAAGCTTCTCCATCGAGACATTAAGCCATCCAACATTATTCAGCAGCCCGATGGCCAGATTAAGCTTATAGATTTTGATGCAGCCAGAACCATTCATGCCAGTGCCTCCAGTGATACCCGCCTGCTTGGTACCAAAGGATTCGCACCTCCGGAGCAATATGGTTTCGCTCCCACTGATGGCAGAAGCGACCTTTATGCCTTAGGCAAAACAATGGAGGTTTTACTTGGTCCTCATTATCACGGTTATCTTCTTGCCGTCATCCAAAAAGCTACCCAGATAGATGCTGCCAAGCGCTATCAAGATGCAGCTTCCCTGGAAAAAGCCTTACAAAAAAGCCAGAGAAAATTTAGTTTAACCTCTTGCCTGCTTGTGGTTGGTTGTCTTGCTGCGCTGGGTATTGGCTTGTGGGTTTATAATCATCCAAGTCCTCTCCCCTCCAAGGCTAAGCAAGAAGCTACCATGCCTTCCACCGTTAAACTGCCCGGCTTTACCTTAGGCAAAAAAACTGTCCCTGACAGCAAAAATCCTAAAGTTGATAAAGACACTTTACAAAATCAGGCGGAAACAGATAAGGTTACTAATATTCAACCGCCTACTCAACCAGCTGTCCCAGAAGCTGCCAAAGCTAAACAAATTTTTGTACCGGTTAAGGATGATGATTTTGCCATTACCTATTCTACAAGCAGCAACAGTCAGGTTTTGCCTCTTAAGGCTGATGATTATGCACATGCCATACATCTTACTGCACCCCAAAGCTTTACCATAAGCTTTACAGTTACCAACAATTCCGCTTATACATTGGAAGATCCTTATCTCATGTTCTACCCCTCTAATCTTGCCTTCGGCGGTACTAATGGTGTGGACAGAGGCAAGGCCTCTTATCTAAAATTGTCCGATTCCTTAGCTGCAGGAGAAACAGCAACTGCTACCATTACCTTTAACAAGCTAGCTTTATTACACCCAGTAGCTTATTTGTTGGTAACAGTAATATCCAACAGCTACGAAGGTCCTCGTGGCAAAGGCAGCCTTGTTTTTAACGACAAATAATCTGGCATACAAAAATATCTCTGCTAAAAAGCAGAGATATTTTTTTCGCCTGGCAGGCAAACTATTTTATTCATTTCTTTCTTATAATGAACACAGAGTAACTAAGGAGTGAAAAAATGAAGCCATCTTATGAGAAGGATTATCAACTTCTCGGTCTTAATATTGCCTATTATAGACGCTTACGAGGTCTAACTCAGACCCAGCTGGCAGAGAAAATTTCCATGAGTCCCAGTTATCTAAGTAAAATTGAATGTGGTAATTACCACAAAAGTGTTTCTCTTACCATGATCATGACCATTGCTTATGGTTTAGATGTAAGAGTAGAAAAATTGTTATCACCAAGATAAACTAAATGGAAACAGAAACCAGTGGGGACGGTACTAATTGGTACAACAAGTTGTACCAATTAGTACCGTCCCCACTGGTTTTTTTAATCAGTACAACCACACAAATGTCTTACCCAGTGCACTACATAGCAGATAACCATTAATATCACCATAACTACCACGGTACTGCCGATAGGCGTATCCAGATTTAAGAAATATCTATACAAGATAAAACCGAAGGCCCATAAGCCAAGATTATCCAAACGCCACAGATGATTGGTGTCCTTATTGCCCAGAAAGAAATAATCTGTAAGCATGATTGCAGTCATAGGAGCAAAGACAGAACCAATGAAATACAAGAACTCTTCAAACTTAGAGGTTGGGGCAAAGGCTGCCAGCAAGGTACCAATGACACATACTACGATAGAAGCTGTTTTAGAACTCCAAGCCTTGTTAATGCTGATACTACTAATGGCTGCAGAGTAAACATCCAGACAAGTGGTAGTTACTGTGGAAAGCAAGATGATAACCAATGCTCCCCACCCTATGCCTGCCTTTTGCATAATCACACCTAAATCAGTACTACCGGTATAAAGAGCCATGCCCATACCCATTACGTACATCCAGCAACTTACTAAGCCATACACAACACAGCTGGCTGCTGTAGCTTTGTAAGGCTTTTGAGCATGCCTGGTATAGTCAGACAAAAGTGGCAACCAGGACAAAGGCATTGCTATGGACAATTCCACAGCAGCGCCAAAACTTAAAACTTCACCGGAAGATGTTCCTAAAGCACCGCCACCAAAAATTAAAACAGAAAGCACTAAGGTCAAAACAAAAAGTAAACCCATGGCCACCATGTTAACCTTGCCCACATGGCTAGTCCCTGTAAAGGTCCAAACCAACACTAGTGCACCCAACACAAAACTCCACAGCACCGGGCCACCCGGCACCAGAGAAGTAAGAGCTGCTGCACCGCCGGCAATCATTACAGCAGTCCAGCCAATAAGCTGGATAACATTTAATACTGCAAAAAAAGTACTACCTTTTTCGCCAAAAGCAATACCTACCGTTTCCATGGCACTTTTGCCGGTAAGTCCGCCTATAAGTCCTGCTCCATATAAAAGCAAACAGCCAATAACATGTCCCAGTAAAATTGCTTCCATTCCTTTGGTAAAGCCTAAAGGGGCAAACAAAGTTCCTGAAAATATTTCTGCCAAGGATACCGCTGCGCCAAACCAAATAACGCTATTTTCCCAAATTGATGTCTTTTTCTCCATATAATACTTCTTTCCGGGGATAACAAAAAAGAGCCCCCCTTGGAGCTCTCTTTTAACATACTGCTCTAGTTCCCTACGGTGGCATTATCCACATCAGGTTCCAGGGTCGAAGTTATGACACTTCCTCTCAGCCTGCCTTACAAGCTCCCCAATATTTAACTACATGGTCAGTATAACATGCAACTAAGAAGCTGACAAGAGGACGGGTCCGCTGTCAGCTTTAGGGCTGCTCAGCCGGGAATAAGAAAATTAGTTTGTAGATCCAATTTATAAATTTTCCTTAACTAGCAAAAATTTATGATTATCCATTAAAGGACCGTAAGCACAATAAAGGAAGAACATCCATAAGCAGTTAACAGCTTACAAAGTATGCAAAGCAGAGTTGGTTCGGCGAAGCAGCTAATGATTAGTGCTTCTTCTGTTGATTGGGCTAAGGCCCAATATACAATATGTTTTCAAGACATATGTATTATGTAGCTCCTTACAATAGGAGCATTACATGCAGCCTTGTAGTTCATCTGCACCTGAACCGGATCTGCCATCCTTCTCCCCTTATCCCCGGCTGAACAGCTCTAGACTGTTCAAGCAAAGATTTTATTTTCCGCATCAAAGCTATTAACAAGCTCAGCAAAAGGAATATTAACATCAAAAGGTGCAGTGTATTCTACTTGCTCGCAAATCATATGCTTATCCATTTCTTTGGATACCAAATCTGCTTCCTTGATTATTTTTTGTTCCAAAGCTTTGACCTTGTTTCGATCAAAACAAATAGTTGTGGTACGTTCCACATCATACCTAAAGGAAGTTTGGTTACCTTCGTTATTAAAGCAATAACCAATTCCCTCATTAGTATCCAAAATTTTGGTAGATTTAATAGCTACCAATTGGCTTAAGGTTCTATAAATAGCTTGCCTTTTTACATTAAGCTCAATCTCGCCATCTAAATCAACATCCATACCTTTTTTGGTATCTCTAATTGCATGGCATAACTTTGCCTTTTCTTCCAGCATATACAACAAAAATTCTACAACCGTGCTGGCAGAGGCAATAACATCATTGCCACTTTTGTCCATTTGCAAAGTTTCGTTAGGTATGCCGGGTTTTGCCTTAGCCCTTAAATGTAGGATGGTAACATTAACAACATTGTCCTTATTTTCTAAGAACAATTGAGCTCCGGCAATAACTTCATTTAATTTGTTTTGAAATCTAAAAGCCTCTTTTAAATTCATAGTCATAACAATCAACTCCTTTAACTTTTATACACACTATAGCAAAAAAACTTTTGCTTTTCCTGTGAAAAAAGTTGCGAGAGTTTAAAATAAGAGTTCTTTTTGTACTTTTATCCTATTTTTTACTGCTTTAACAAAAGAAGCAGGTCCTACTATTTCAATAACAGGACCAAAACTGAGTAGCTTAATTAAAATTTCAGTTTCATCCATGGTTTGATAATATAGCTTTACCGTACAGATACCTGTTTGCTCATCCATTTCTGCACGTTTCTCATAAGGAGAAAATTCTATCATAAATCTCTCCAAAGCATTGCGTTCTTTACTAACCTTAACAACTATGGGCTGCTTGCAGCGTAAAGCTTCAATATAAGAAGCAATAGAAGGTAAGGGCTTAGCGTATTTTTCCCTTGCCTGTGCAGCCGTTACTCTTGCCATGTTAATAATATAGCAACCTTTAACTGAAGAGTGCACTATCTTGGCACAGTAAATCCTAAATTTATTATCCTTGGTAGAATATTCAAGTTTTAGAGGGACATAATTGCCGCCGTTACTATGATGCCTACCACTGACAAACTTAATATATACTACCCTTTTCTCACGTAAAGCCTGCAAGATTGTTCGAAAATTAGCTATATATGTATTATCAGCAAAAGGATCGCCATCCAAGCACTGCGCAAAATACTTAAAATCAGCTTGCTGATATAATGGTTCAACATCAGCCAATTTAGCCAGCAAAGCAGTTCTTTCTTCCTGGGTAAAAAATATTGCGCATCGAATATCCAAACAAATAGCCTTAAGCCATCTTTTTTCTAAAATAGTGACAGGTAGAACCACCTTACTCGCTATTTTACTCGTATATTTATCCTTATCCAAGGTAAGTAATGGCCAGCCATTTTATCTAACAACTTGGGCAGCAGGTATAGATTACTTTCCGCAAAACCTTCTTTAGTGACATAGCCATTAATTTCCTGCCTGGTCAGAGGAAGTTTAGTCAATAAGGAAGCTATCAGCTTATAATATTTGCCATAAATTTCGGAAAACAGCTCCATTAACACTCACCTCCATATAAGGCAAACATATTCTGTAAATCCTGTTCCCAACGTTTTTGTACTTCTAGGTTAGAACAATTAAAAGCTTTTATGTGCCCTATGAAGGTTCTTATCCACGGCAATAATTCGCCGACATCAGAAACAGTGGCAGAATAGCAAAAAATATTATCCGCCAGCTTACTAATTTCTCCTGTTCTGCGCTCCCGTTGCAAACGTTCCAGCACATAAAGTTCCTGCTGCTCATCGATGTGAAGTACGAAAACTAATCTTTTCCTTTTACTGCGCCAAGCATGAGCAATACCCCAAGCTTGCTTTAAGACATGATCAGTCCAAGCCTTACCATGCTCCCAGCCACTAACCTTCTCTCCCACTTTTGCCTTCTTTATATAGTCCAGACGGAAGCAAGCAAGCTTATTACCATGTTTAACGGCTACATACCTGCGACCATTTTGCAGGCTTACCAAAATTTTAACCGGCATTCCCACAAAAGTTTTTTCTGTGCCAACCCGTTCGCTAAAATTAACAAACTGCAAATATCTATGCTCATGCATAGCCTGCTAGTATTGTTAAAACAATCTCGTCATCCAAGGTTGCCGCAATAAAATGGTGCTTGAACATAAAGCTTTATTAACCAGGTTATTTCCCTGTTGTAAATAATGACCAATTATTCCCAGTGGCGCCACCTCTGTAAAAAAGCTCAAGGCATCATCCCTGTTTTTGATATCTGCAAATAGTGTTTTTAGCGTAGTATCTTGTAGCCTATACTGATAGCTCCGTCCCACCCTTATCCTAAGCAAAATTCCCAATCTGGCATATTCCAATAATTTAGCACGTACAGTTTGAGCATCAAAACATTGGTCATACCGGTTAGCAATTTCATCAGTAATAGCATCTGCTCCACCGCAAAAACCGGTACTAAAACATATCCAAAAGATAGAAATGCAAAACAATATCATTACCCGTAAAGCTCTTGGCCAAATAAGCTTGATAAAAAGGATTTTGAGTAAAACGTAGAGTATTAAAAGATAGAAATACTCGTTTTCCTGTTTTACTGTATTCCCAACGCACATATTTCCCTAAGAAATTTTCAATATGTCTGCGCTCATTATCATATGTCCTGCCACTCATAAATTTAAAATCATCACGTGTTTTGAAACCATAAACAAAGAAGTCGCGCATGCAATCACGCAGCTTAGCAAAATTTTTAATTAATTCCTGATAGCCAGCCATGCTTAGCACACTCCTTTGTTTAAAAAAGTACCGCTTCCACTTGGCAATTTAACAATTGGAAACGGTACTTTTGATTTTTTATAATGTAAGCTCCCAGTTTTTTGCTTCTTCAGGTTAACTTAGCACCCAGCACGGTACCACGATTCTTCCAATGCAGATTAGGGAGCGAATTTGTTGTACCAGAACAAAGCATTAGGAGTAATCATCGCCGCCGGCAGTCATAAGCAGAAGCACATTCTCTGGCAAACTTAGTGTAGCCCAGACATTCTACTTCTGCATACAATCTATCTACCACAGTTTTTAGGTAGCGGAAATGGTCCAGAAATAAACAGGAGAAGCAAATACTACTACATCGCAGTCAGCAAAGGCAGCATAAATTGCTCCATATCATCCTTTTGAGTACAAGGAGACTAGGATCCTTCCCTGCTCCCAAGCAACCTTGCAATCATGAATTTCATGTCAAATAAATAAAATTCCTTACTTCGTCTACCGGCACCTTTAGCACCTTCTGTAAAAGCCTGAATCAATTTAGCTGTATTCCCCGTTTTCTGCTGCTCCGTTTAAAATAATAATTTTTTTCATGTGGTCCATCTCCTATTTTTAGTAAAAGTTTATTTTATACAGCACTACACCCCCTAAAAATTTAGCACTTTTTTACCTTACCGCCGGTATCCTCATGCTTTAAATACAACCATTAACGAGTTAATACCTTTCTCATAAGTGTAAGACAGATCAGGCGCCGCTTTTTAACCAGCTTCATAGAATTTTCATCAGCCTGGGCATCTGTGCCAGAGGATTATAAGCTTCACCTGCATAATGCAAATTAAACTCACAATCCCTATTGCGTTCGGACCAACCTAGTTCCAGTGCCGCTTCAAATTTTTTCCGGCAACCGCGGTAAAATGCTTTGCAGGAACAATTCTTCAACAAAGCTTTGATCTTATACACCAGTTTCAATAAGGCATCATGTTATCCATGCAAACTTTGGCATGGCCTGTTGATGCCCAAAAAGTCGAATTGCTTGGTATTTAAGCTCAAATTTAAAGGGCTTCAATCTCTTAATAAAAGCTTGGGTTCTATCTTTGAGCGGAGATGCTCAAAGATTTGTTCCGGTGTTCGTCCTCATAAATAATACCTTGATCCATGTAAAAAATTCTAGTACTGATATCGTGAGCAAATTTCATCTCATGGGTAACAATCATCATGGTCATACCTTTTTTCCTGCCAAGGAACGAATTACCGATACAACCTCTCCTACCATGGTCGGATCCAAGGCACTGGTAGGGTTCATCAAAGAGAATTATTTCAGGGTCCATAGACAAAGTTCTGGCAATTGCCACACGTTGCTTTTGACCAGCCGGAAAGTTCATCCGGATAGTTAAAGGCTTTTTCGCCCATCCCGACCTGTCTCAGTAGCTTCATGCCATTATCGTAGGCTTCTTGTCCTGGACCGACCCCAAAAGCTCAGTTGCTCCCAACATCACATTCTCAATAATCATGAGATGAGAAAACAAATTAAAGGACTGAAAAACCATCCCCATTTTAAGACGTACCTTGTTCAAATCTGTACTTGGCAGGAGAATATTTTGCCCTTCAATAAAAATTTCTCCTTTGGTCGGTGTTTCCAAACCGTTAATGCAACGCAATAGCGTACTCTTACCTGTGCCAGATGGTCCAATTATACTAATTACTTCGCCTGGTTCAATCTCGCAATTTATATCTTTTAAGGGTGTTGCATTAGCATATTCCTTAGCTAAATGTTTTATGGAAATAAGACTCATAATTGCACCCCCTTCAAAGTACGAGGACGTCTCTTGGGATCAATTCTATGTTGTAAATAAGTTAAAAACTGATGCCAAGGTCCATGCTACCACCAAATAAATCAAGGCAGTGGCAAGCAGCGGGAAAAAGGCTTCATATGTACGGCTTCTAATAACATCACTCATTTTAGTTAAATCCTGAATAGCAATGTAACCAACTATTGCCGTAGATTTAAACATAGAAATAAAACCACCGGTAAAGGCAGGAAAAATATATTTTAAAGCCTGAGGCAACACAATCTTTATAAAAGTCTGCGTCTTGGTAAAGCCCATGGCATAAGAGGCTTCTCTTTGACCATTATCCACGGTATCAATACCTGCTGCTGAATACCCCGGATTCCGCAGCAGCAAAAGTTAAGAGCAAACGCCAATATTGCCACAAAAACAGGATTAATTGAAAGCTTGCCAAAAATAATATAGTACATAATCATAAGAAATACTATCATCGGGGTACCTTGCATAACTGTAACAAAGATGCCTATCGGCATTTCGCAAGAATTTTTTTGAAGATCTTCTCATAGCACAAAAGATAATACCAAGTATTGTTCCCAATAAAACTGCGCCTAAGGAAATAATGACGGTAGTCTTTAAGCCAGTCAAAATCATTTGATAACGATTTTCCACAATGAAATTCTTATTAAAACCCTCTTTTAAATCATTCCAAAGCTTTTCTATGGAAGTACCTTGAGCGCCATTCACCTTTTTCGCCCTCACGGCCATTACTACTGCATCATTATACTCCGGCTCAGTCATGAAAACACTTTTTGGCGTTCCTCAGTAATCACGATACATCCCATGGCTACGTCATCTTGTGTGTCACAACAGAAGGAATTAGCGCCTTAAAATCCATGTTTTTAAATTTTACATTATAGCCGGCTTCCTGCAAGATACTAGTTGCCAAAGCAGGCTCATAGCCAACAATCTCACCTTCTTTAATGTATTCTATAGGATAATATTCTGCAGTAGTACCACAAATAACAGTTCCCTTAACGCCTTCCTTGGGAGCAGGCATTTGCTTTATAGAATCATCACTGCCAAACCAGATATCATCTAATTTCTTCAAGGTTCCATCTTTTTTATAGCGTTGAATACCTTCGTTCAAAACCTTCTGCAAGGACTTGTTATCCTTGTCCACCACCAAGGCAAAGGATCCCACATCAGGAATAATCTGGAAACAACCAAGGTCCGGATTAGCATTCTTAAAACCTCTGGCAACAGGCTCATCAACAATAAAGCCATCTATTTTCTCACTCTTAAGAGCTTGAAGACAATCAGCAATAGTATTGTAAGATTCGCAACGAGAATCTGGTAAATATTTTTTAGCGGTTTTATCAAAAATAGTTCCTGCCAAAATACAAACAGGCTTGCCGTTCATTTCTTCCAGCGAGTTATACATAAGACTTTTTTGCTGTCAGCACCTGCTTTTTCCTTTTTCACCAGCGCAACAGCGCCCTCATTGGCAACCACCGGTTTGGTGAGTGAAGCAGTTTTAGGTTGCTCCTTACTGCTGCAAGCAAAAATTAAAGAACAGGTAATCAGTAAAAACAATGTACAGATAAGTTTTGGGATTTTGTGGTACATACGCTCACCTCATTAAGTAGTATATGTGTTTAATTATAGCACTAAAAAGTTGACAAGGGGGAGGTACTTTTGTCAGGACTTAAATTCTGGCAAAAGTACCTCCCCCTGCTATATTATTATTGCAATTTTTCTGCTATGGTTTTATAGAAAACAGCAGGAACAATTGGTTTTGTTACATAGCCATTCATACCGGCCTGCTTAGCTTCCCTGATTGTTTCTTCAAAAGCATCTGCCGTCATGGCAATAATAGGTATAGTTGCAGCATCCTGTCTTTCTAACTTACGAATCGCTTCTGTAGCAGCTAGGCCATCCAGTATAGGCATTCTGATATCCATCAAGATAGCAGCATAATAATTAGCACTAGAGCCATTAAATTTCTCTACGCCTTCTTTGCCATTCTTAACCCAATCCACCGTAACCTTCTTGTTCTTTAACAATAACCGGGCAATTTCCGCATTAAGATAATTATCTTCACATAATAGTATCCTATGGTTTAGCCAAGGACTCATCAATGATTTTGTTTTGGGCTTTCTCTTTCTTGTTGTCACCTGTGTCGTTTTTATCCCAGACCTTAAGCGGCAAGTCCACCACGAACTTGGTGCCTTGGTGGAGAGCACTCTCCACTGCAATAGTACCACCCATAAAATCAAACAAGCCTTTTCACAATGAATAATCCCAAGCCTGTACCGTCACATTGAGCATTTCGGAACGACGCTCCTGAGCAAAAAGGTTCAAACATTCTTCCCAAGAACTCCTTGCTCATGCCTATCCCATTATCCTCTACCGTTATACGGCGCGTACAACCGTCTGCTTCAGGTTTTTAAAGCCCTGCACATTAACCTTAACCAATACCGCCTGCCTTGGTATACTTAATGGCATTAGAGATAAGATTTACAAGAATCTTTTTTTACTTGAATCCTATCCACCATAATCATCTGGTGAGGCCAAGTAGTGCTGTCCATCACTAGCTTAATCTGCTTAACATTAGCAGCAGGCTCCCATGGCAGTAACTACCTCTTTCAATATTAATGCCATCCAACGCTTCCGGCTTTAATTCTAATTTACCCGCTTTCAATACGGGACAAATCCAAGGTATCGGTTAACGAGATCTAAAAGTAAATCTCCGGACAGCTAATTTTCTTCAGATAATCCTGCTTTTGGCAGGATCCTTTCTCATCTATAGCCAGCTGAGTATAGCCAATAACACCATTTAAAGGCGTACGCAAATCATGGCTCATACTGGATAAGAAAGCTGATTTAGCTTCATTAGAAACGCATTGCTTCTAGTTTAGCCTGAGCTAGTTTTGGCAAGCTGCTCGTTTTGCTTGACAAACTGTTCCGTGGTATCAATAACACAATAAAACAGTGTTTCCCGTACATCATTAAGATAGGAAAATTGTATTTGTTTTTGCCGTACAGCACCATCCTCCATGCTTACAGCAACATTAAAATTATAAACAGGCAGCGTTGCTAATTTTTCTTTTATTCTTTGGATAGTCAGGCACTTCAAGACTTGATGCCTTTGATCAAGAACTACCTTTTCACGGGCAAACCTGGCAATCTCCTCATCCCAGTTTCCTTCCGGCAAAGTGGTATTATGCACATTCAGTCTCATATCACCATACTTAAAGCCACGCCAATAACCGCTGACCGTGTAAACTATGCCAATCTCATCGTAGCCAAGGACAGAACAACCTATCAATAATGGTCTCCTGTAATTTCTTTTGAGTAATATCATAAGAATAGGAGTAGGCCTTGATGTCTCTCGTCTTCGGTACCTGGAAGGTCTGCATGATTATCTTCAGCCACATAGGCCTAGAGTTATCAATGACTCTTCTAAAAACAACTGTCGTACGAGTATCGCCATTTTTTGAATGCCTTGAGCAGACTTTCTCTGTTAAGAGTTTCCGCCAATTTCTTTTTCTCAGTTTCCACATAGGGAAGCTCTAGCATCTTGGCAAAAGCGTCATCGTAGGTTACATTTGTGGAGGATTGTAAACATTCCTTTAGATAAGTAGTATATTCCAGAATTTTATTACGAGTAGATTAAATAACCCTTAGCAACAACATTTGCCTTCATTATTTCTCTAAGTAAATTTAAAGCTCTGACATACGCTCTTTAATCATTGATGGTTTCGCGTAGCTCTTTTTCCACTTCATCAATTTATCACATTAGTAAGAACAATAGAAAAGCTGCTCCCCTTCAGGGGAGTTAGCATTTACCGCTTAATGCAGCCAGACAATAGTTTTTCCGCAATTCTTATACCTATACGTCCCTGACTATTGGTCGGCCATTTTTAAGGCTTGATAAGCCTTGAGGAAATGTGCTTCTTCCCCTGGTGCTAAAAATTTAGTCATTAAATCCTTGCACTTTGGCCATAAGCTTTTCTAGCTACTCCCAGCAGTTGAGCAGTACTTATTGGCGCTAAGGCAATAGTAAAGATCCCTCTTTGGGCATAAATAGCTACCCACCCGGAATATCATCTAAAATATAGGTAAGTTCTTTTAGCTTAGCTTCCTCACTTAGCTTAGCCTTGCCAGTTGCCATAAGTTTCGCCTTTCTTGTTTTAATGTAGATACTTTGCAATCGTGTAAACATAATCTTGGGAGGATTAACCGGTTTAGCAATATGGTCATTCATCCCGGCAGCCTTACATTTTTGTACATCATCAGCAAACGCATCGGCTGTCATAGCAATAATAGGAACACAGCTGCATCTTCCCTATCCAGCTGCCTAATGGCCACCGAGCAGCATAGCCATTCATCACCAGGCATTCTAATATCCATCAAAACTGCATCGTAAATAAGGTACAGAAGTCTTAAACAACTCCAGTCCTTGCTGACCGTTTTCGCAATGACACTGGCACCTTTCTTTTCCAAAGTGTCTTGCCAATCTCTTGGTTTAAGGGATGGTCTTCGCACAGCAAATGTGCTACCCTCAGAATATCTTCCTTAACTGTCTCATTTTGTGTTCTCCAGCTTGCTCTTTAACGGTCTGTTCCTTCAAGGTTTTCACCGTAAAATCCACGAAGAAGGTCGAGCCTTCGTTAGGCTTACTTTGCACAGGTTATGGTACCATGCAATTAGGGTAACCAGACGTTTAGTAATCGCCATTCCCAATCCTGTACCGCGATTGCTGGCCACATCGCTTGTCTTTCCTGAGTGAAAGGATCAAATAAAACTTTTGGAAAAGCTCGCTCATACCAATGCCATTATCTTAACTTCATATGAATGTGCATCTTACATCAGGCTGCAGCTTATCAATTGCCGTGTAAGTAATGGTTCCGCCTTCCGGCGTATACTTACGCATTCTGAGCAGATTGAAGAAATTGATTTGTACGCAGTTTATCCATAATGACAGGAATATAACCCTGATCAATTATCTATCTCATAGCAGCTTTTGATTCTTAGTCTCTACTAAAGGCTGGATAACAGCATCCATATAAGCCTTAAATTCCTCCGGTGGATAAGGTTCTTCGTGAAACTCAATTTTGTTACTTTCACCTTAGACATATCAAGAAATCATTAATCAAGCTTAACAGGAATTTGGAAGACCGGTCTATCTTGGCTAAGTAATCAGCAACTACAGGGAGCAGCTTTTGTTCTGGCCAAGTAAGTCATACCAATGATAACATTAAGCGGGTACGCATATCATGGCTCATTCTTGACAGAAATTCTGACTTAGCGCTGTTGGCCTTCTTGCTCTTCTTCCATGGCAACGCTTAACTTCTCAATATTTTTTTCTTTTGTTCTAAAAATATAAACCAAACCTGCTGCAATAAGACCTAATAAGACAAACTACAATGAAGATGGCCGGCCCATAATTTAGGCCATAGCATCCCGAAGTGTCATCTCATACTGAGCTGCAGATGCATACTTAATTCTAATCGCTTCAATATCGTTTTGATCCAAAGAGGCAATTCCCTTATTAATAATGGACAAAAGCAAAGGATTCATCAGTGGCCCTAATAGCCAGGCAATAACTGTATTCTCCTTCTCCTCTAAAGGTATGCCACAAGGTTCAAATCGCTGAACTCCGGATGCTGCAAGGTTGCTGCCCAAAATATCAGCATTTTGTACAGCTCCATCAACTTCTCCTCTTAAAACAGCTCGTAAGCACCTTCCAAGGGTTCATAATTAACTACCTTATAATTGGGATTGATAGGTCTTAAAATGAGCATTGGTACCAATGGCGCTACGTGGATAGCCACTGTATAGCCCTTGTTAATATCAAAAGGCCTACCTTTGCGCCCTACTATGCCAATGGTATTGTTTAATATGCCATTGGAAAGAATCATATTCTCATCCTGGCGGAAATTGGCCGTTCTGATTAAACCCACTACCATATCACATCAGGATTTTTCAATCCCTCTTGAATGTTAAAATTAGGCTTATTCACAGAAACTTAAATTGCACACCGGTTCACGGTAATTAAATCCAGTAAGCCCTTCAGTATGCCATCCAATCGCCTGTCTTAGGATCCTGAAAAACTACGGGATAACGGTCGCTGGCACCCATAACATGAATAACAGGATGGCGCTCAAGATAGGCCAGTTCCTCTCTGGAAAAAGCTCTGTCCTTGTTAAAGTCATAGCTCTTCAAATAGGTATCATGAAGTTGAACTGCAAGAAAAGGTAAATTAACATTAAGATTATTAATGGCCACACCCAGCTCCGCAAAGTAAGGACTGGGATGTTGGCATCTGCCACAATATAAAAGGGCATTAGTTCAGTTCTAGCCACTAATTTATAATTAGTAGGAATGTTGCCTAAGGCACTTAAACAAGCTGCCTCTACCTGCCCCATTCGCACAGCATCATGCAGTCCTGAAGGTTAGCGTACAAAACTTCCTGATAACAAAGTCATGTGCTTTGGCAAAAGCACGCATGGACTCAGCGGGAGTGTTTTCCACTACGCCAATTTTCATATTATTAAAGGAAGCATATCCTCATAGTAAATGTCACGCCGATTCATTAAAACATAAAGTCCATTAACTGAGAGCCCATGGGATAATTAGGGTACAAATAAGAATCAAGCCTGTCCTTGCTATACTCAATAGGCATAAGAAAATCAAGCTGACCGTTAGCCAGCATAGTCCGCAAAGAAACATTGTCGGTCACTACCAGCTCATACTTCCAGCCCGTATACATACAAATTTGATTTAAATAATCTACGCCATAGCCGAAATATTCTCCGGCTGGATCTTGTCCACAAAGACCTAAGCCAAAACACCTATCCGTACGTCTTGCCTGCCGTTTGGGCTGCGAATCAGCAGCTACGTCACCCAGAGACAACAGGAAACAAGCAACGACTAATAAAGCAGTTTAAGTTTGTGATAAATTTCTAAAAAAGAAATTTCTTCAAGATAATAACCTCTTCCTTTAGGCAAGTCGCTTACCAACATCAAACCTTATAAGCTTATTTATACCAAAATCTCAATATTTGATAGTTAAAATTGCTTGTGCACTATAATTTTTTAATTTTTCTCTGTATAAAATACAAAGCGGTTCCCTCTTAAAAAGGTAAACCGCTTTATTTAGCCAATTCCACTAAAATGATGAGTGAGGCATCTTTCCTTTCCTAAGATTTGCAGGGAACACTATAAATTCTGGAAAACAGCCTTTATTTCCTTTAAAAGATTATTTGTTTTTAAACAGATTAATTACCCAATTCTTGCATATTTTTTAGCCATTATGCTAAAAAAGTGCTATAATAAAAATTAAGAAATTGTTGTTTCTATTTTAAAAGGAGTGATTGTTCATGAAATTGAAAAAGTATTAATGGGTTTGGTAGCAATCGGCTATGGCTTTAACCGTTACAGCATTTGCTGCAACCAAAACACTGGTGTTAAAGCATTGTTAACCGAAAAGAAAAAGCTATCGCAAACTCAAAGTTAGAAGTTCCTACTGCTTCCAACTTTTTGGTACCAGCAACCGGCACTGTCTATGATGTTAAGTACCAAGATCCTGATACCTTGGATTACTACGATGTTACCGTTGACAAGGCTACCAACAAAGTAAAACATGTTAGCATTTCCGGTTCTAACTTCCCTGGCTCCGTAACCATCAACAAGAAATGCTGATGTTACCGCTAAGATTTTGGAAACCTATCCTAATGCTTCTAACATCGTTGTTACCTTAGAAGATGATCCTAATGGCCAAA
>Ga0268359_10537_pt1 | contig 58521 bp, 76 predicted proteins | sample BioMet11_FD_194416 | JGI IMG/M metagenome (GOLD analysis project Ga0268359, IMG submission 194416) | Sewage microbial communities from Oakland, California, United States - Biofuel 11 (PacBio Assembly) | ecosystem: Engineered > Wastewater > Sewage > Unclassified | place: USA: California | collected...
CCTCGTCGTAGCAGCAGCCCGGTGTGAAGTGGAAGCTGCCGGAAATCTTCTCATCAAGAGAATATCCTTCATGGGAGACATAACATAGGGATTAACACCTAGAGCAAACTCACCTACGTACGAGAACCATCATCAGTATCAAAAATCTTATTCATTTCTGCACTCTTGTTGGATACTGCCTCTACGATTTTGCCATCTTTAAAGGTCAGCTTAATGTTATCAAATACTATGCCTTGATAAAGAGTAGGACAATTGTAGCTAAGAGTACCATTATGCTATTCTTAACAGGAGCAGTAAATACCTCACCATCAGGAATGTTCATGGTGGCCGGCGCATTTAATGGCCGGAATGCCTTTAATGGAAAAATGTAAAGTCGGTGCCAGGCCCCTTGATTTGCACCTTATCAGTACGATTCATCAAGTCCACCAAAGGTGTCATAGCCTTTTCCATCTTGGAATAATCCAAGGTGCAAACGTTAAAGAAAAGTCTTCAAAGGCTTCCGTGCTCATGCCGGCGCCCTGACTCATAGCACCATTAGGGTAGCGCAAAATACACCACTTGGTATGAGGTACTCTGATTTTGCTGTGTACAGGCTCGGACCAATATTTTTGGAATAGGTGCATTTTCTCTGCCGGTACATCGCTAAGCTCGGTACTGTTGTAGCTGGCACGGACAGAAATATAAGCAACCATATCCCTCATTCTCTTGCTTTCATATGCGGCATTCTCTTCCATCTGTTCCTTGCTGCAATTCATCAGCAAAGCTCTTTGCAAGCTACTGTTTTTCAAGGTAAGGAAAGGTACGCCGCCAGCCTTATAAGTCTCTTCCACCAAAGCCTTAGCCAAATCAATACCATCATCGGTAATTTCCAAAAGGATTTTTTCACCCTTTTGCAATCTAACGGAATAATTAATCAAACTGTGTGCTAATTTAACAAATCTTTGATCCATTTTGTTTCCTCCTTCATTAAGAAAAAACCCCGCAAAAACGCGGGGTATTCTTTTTATTCCTTCAACTTCTTCATAATCATTTGGTTGACCATGGAAGGGTTAGCCTTACCACGGGACTTCTTCATGATTTGACCAACTAAGAAGCCTACTGCCCTATCCTTGCCAGCTTTAAAGTCTGCCACGGATTGTGGGTTAGCAGCAATAACTTCGTCTACCATAGCTTGCAAAGCACCGGTATCGCTTACTTGCTCCAGCCCCAGCTCCTTAACCAAATCAGCAGGAGCCTTGTCAGCCTTAGCATTTCTGCAAAAACCTTCTTAGCCAGTTTGCTGGACAGTACACCCTTATTAATCAGGTTAACCATTCTCGCCCAGATGTTTAGGACTAATGGGGAACTTGTCAATTTCTACGCCCTCATTATTAAGGTAAGCAGAAACATCGCCCAACATCCAGTTAGCAACACCCTTAGCATCGGTGCATTCCTTAGCGGCTTCATCAAATAGTTAGCCATTTTCTTGCTGGACACAATCAGTTCTGCATCGTAGTCTTGCAAGCCCTTTTCTTGCATCAAGCGGGCTTTACGTGCATCCGGTAATTCCGGCAAGCTCTTACGGGATCTCTCAATCCAGGCATCATCTAGAATGATGGGCACCAAATCAGGTTCAGGGAAATAACGATAATCATGAGCTTCTTCTTTGCTACGCATAGAGAAAGTCATACCTTGCGCATCATCCCAGGTACGAGTTTCCTGCACTACGTGGCCGCCATCTTCAATAAGCTCAATCTGTCTTTGTACTTCGTAATCAATAGCTCTTTCCAAAGCACGGAAAGAATTCAGGTTCTTAATCTCAGCACGAGTACCAAATTCCTTAGCACCTTCCGGCATTACGGAAATATTAGCATCGCAACGTAAGCTACCTTCTTGCATCTTGCAGTCGCAGACATCAGTATATTCCAAATAAGATTTTAATTTTTCCAGATAAGCTCTGGCTTCCTTTGCACTACGCATATCAGGCTCAGATACGATTTCAATCAAGGGTACGCCTGCTCTGTTGTAGTCTACAGCAGAGGAATCAGAGGTACTGATGGTGGCACCGGAGTGTACCAGCTTGCCGGCATCCTCTTCCATATGAATACGAGTAATACCAATACGTTTAGGCTTGCCATCAATCTGAATATCCAAATGACCACCTAAGCAAATAGGTTGATACAATTGGGAAATCTGATAGTTCTTGGACAAATCAGGATAGAAATAATTCTTTCTATCGTATTTACTGTATTTTTGAATATCGCAGTTAACTGCCAGACCAAACCGCAGAGCAAACTCCACTACTTCCTTGTTCATCACAGGGAGTGCTCCCGGCATACCTAAGCAAACCGGGCAAACATGAGTGTTAGGCTCACTGCCAAAAGCAGTAGAGCAGGAACAGAAAGCCTTGGACTTGGTTTTTAATTCTGCGTGTACTTCCAAACCAACAACGGTTGTATATTCTGTCATGATTATTTACCTCCCAAAGGTGCTACCTGTTTATGAAACTCAGTAGCCTGTTCAAAGGTATAAGCAGCACGAAGAATAGTTTCCTCATCCAATACCTTACCAATTAGCTGCATGCCTACCGGCATACCATCAGCAAAACCGCAGGGAATGGAAATACCCGGCAAGCCTGCCATATTAACAGGAATAGTAGTTACATCCAGCATGTAAATGGTCAAAGGATCCATCTTGCCATCTACAGGATAAGCAACAACAGGAGAAGTAGGTGTTAAAAGAACATCACACTTCTTGAAAGCTTCCGTAAAGTCATTTCTAATCAAGGTACGAATTTGCATAGCCTTGTTGTAGTAAGCATCATAATAACCGGAGCTTAATACATAAGTTCCCAGCATGATACGACGTCTTACCTCAGCACCAAAGCCTTCAGTTCTGCTGGCAGTAGTCATCTCAGGAGCAGAAGTAGCTTGCTTGTTTCTATAGCCATAACGTACGCCATCAAAACGAGCTAGGTTAGCAGATGCCTCAGCAGGAGCAATGATGTAATAGGTAATTACGGCATATTCAGTATGGGGCAAAAAAATGTCAACAATCTCTGCACCTAGTTCTCTATATTTTTCTACAGCTAAATGAATCTGTTCCTTAACCTTAGCATCAATACCATCACCATAGTATTCTTTAGGAATACCAATTCTAAGGCCCTTCACATCTTGATGCAAAGCCTTGGTAAAGTCAGGTACCTGCGCCGGCAAGGAAGTAGAATCGTGAGCATCCAAACCGCAGATGGTATTTAATACCAAAGCAGCATCAGTAACATCACGAGTGATAGGTCCAATCTGGTCCAAGGAAGATGCGAATGCTACGCAGCCATAACGGGAAACACGGCCGTAGGTAGGTTTAATGCCTACGCAACCATTAAAGGAAGCCGGTTGACGAATAGACCCGCCGGTATCAGAACCTAAAGCCCAGATTGTTTCACCGGCTGCAATAGCAGCAGCGCTGCCGCCGGAAGAACCGCCCGGTACTCTGTCCAGATTCCAGGGATTGTGAGTAACCTGCATATAAGAAGTTTCCGTGGTAGAACCCATGGCAAACTCATCCATATTGGTTTTGCCCAGGAAAATAGTATCGTCCTTACGCAAGTTTTCAATAACATGTGCATCATAAATAGGAATAAAGTTCTCCAGCATATGGGAAGCACAGGTGGTTTTCAAGCCCTTGGTGCTAATATTATCCTTAATAGCGCCGGGAATGCCTGCCAAAGGCTTTATAGTCCTCTCCCTTAGCAATCTTTTCATCTACTTTCGCTGCCTGAGCCAGGGCATTTTCTTTGTCCCAGGTAATATACGCCTTGACCTTGTCTTCTACAGCAGCAATTCTGTCATATACATTATTAGTAAGTTCCACAGAGCTAATCTTCTTTCTTTACCAGCTTTTCGTGGAGCTCATGGATTGTACCTCTATATAATTCCACTTTTTGTCTCCCTTCCTTATTCCAGAACTCTCGGTACCTTAAAGCCGCCATTGTGTACTTCCGGAGCGTTCTTTAAAGCCTCTTCGTGGCTAACACCTTGTACTGCAACATCTTCTCTTAAGACATTGCTTAAAGGCAACACATAAGGAGTAGGTTCAATACCGGTGGTATCTACTTTTTGCAAAATGTCGGCATAATCAAGGATTTGGTTAAACTGTTCCGTGAATTTCTCTATTTCTTGTTCAGAAACAGTTAAACGTGACAAATTGGCAATGTGTTTAACATCTTTAACAGTAACTTTCATTTATTTCACCGCCTCTATACTTGTAATAAAAGCCTCAAAAAATAACAATTAATTATAACACAATATCAAGAGAAAGTTAAAGGGATGCCTTGGGGCATCCCTTGCCTGTCTTTCGACATGGCTATTATACCATAAATTCCTGTCTTTCAAGTAGAAAAACATAGATATTTACTAATTAATTACTTAGGGAATTAAGAAGATATTTTCTTAAACTATCTAGAACTATTTTCTTAGCTCATTTTTTATTACAATTGGCTCAGAAAAAACATCTCATTATCCCAGGTAATACTCCAGGTGACTACGTACCGCTTAATATGTTATCACCCACCCCTATTAACTGGCGTATGAGATGTTTTTTCGTATTTTTTAGAGGAGGTATGTACCTATGAAGCTATGTACAAAGGTTTCCCTTCCCCTGATAATGTTGCTAAGCTGTTCCCACATCTCCCTGGCAGCCAACCCCTTCTCCGATGTTCCCAAAAACCACTGGGCCTACACCTCGGTAGCCTAAGCTTGCCGAAAGCGGCGTAATCCAAGGCTATCCCGATGGTACCTTCTGCGGTGAATCACACCCTGACCCGTTATGAAATGGCCCAGCTGGTAGCCAAGGCTTTAGCCAAAGGCGCTCTGGGCGAAGACGACAAGCTGGTTCAAGAATTTGCCGAAGAGCTAAACAATCTTGGCGTTAGAGTAACCGCTCTGGAAAAGAAAGCCGATAATGTGAAAATAAGCGGCTGTGTAAGCATTGATTACCGACATTCCACAAAGCGTGAACCCCACGCCACTATTTCAGGACTCCATCACCATCATAAGGCCTGTCACAGTAATCTCATCAGCCGTTTAAATTTAACCGGAGAAATCAATCCTCATTGGACTTTTAACGGTCAAATTAAAAATAAGCAAAAAATGTTAGATGACAATGGTAATAGCGACACCCATTTTAGTAAGGCCTATCTAGAAGGCAACTATGACAGCACCAAAATTACCATGGGCAGATATAATTCCGAAATAGGTAAGGGCTATATTTACGACGATATGGCAGATGGCATCATGGTAACCTTAGGCAAAGAGCTTACCTTGACAGCAGAGGTTGGTAAAATGTCCAACGCCAACGAGAAGCTTCTTCCTCCACCTCCACCGCCGCCTAAGTCGCCCCACGTATCCCAGCTGGATACCATTGATAGAGTCCATCATGGTTCTTCCGCCGAAAAATTTTACCGTCTGGGCTTAGGCGGCAAGCTGGGCAAATTTGCCATGGATGGAGAATATATGAAGGCTCACCGTGTTCATGCCATAGGCATGAAAGAAACCACAGATTCCATATGGTCACTAGGCACCACCTATACTTTGGGCAAGTTTAAAGCCGAGGGTAGATATCTGCGTGGCGATAACGCTACAATCAAAGCAGCTAATGCCAGCCAAAACGGCTATATAATAGCCTTAAACTACGGCAATCTAGACAAAAAGATAGCTAAAACCTTTAAGGTCTATGGTAATTACTATGACCAAGGAGCCTCCACCACCATCGCCCACACCATGGTTGGTCCCTTCGATCATTTTCCACTGGAAGGATTCAAAGGCTATGAAGTAGGAGCAAAATTCATACCTCTCAACAACATTCAAACTTCCTTAGTGTATTCACAGCTGCAAGGTAAAAAATCCAGCAAAAAAGCTCACACCATTTGGTCTCAATTGGCCTTTTTCTTTTAATTACCTCATCTGTTAATCCTTTTTTCAAGACTTTTTGGTAAAATAACTACAAAGGGGAGAAAAAATTTATTTTTAGGACATTTACTCCCCTTTGTAAGTCATGTTATAATACATAATCAAAAGTCTTAGGAAGGCGGGGATATTATGCTAAAAAGAAAACATGGCTTCACTTTAATCGAATTAGTAATCGTTGTTGCCATTTTAGGCATTTTGGCCAGCATTGCCATTCCTCGTTTTCTGGATGCCCAGGCTACTGCCCGTGGCTCCAAGATAGTTGCGGATATGCGTACCCTGGAAAGTGCTTTTTCCTTGTATCTGATAGATAACAATATAGAAATAGGGATATATGACCCAGCTATTCTTGTTACAGGGACAAAAAAATACCTGGCTGCTATCCCTGCCGTACCGGCAGGCTCAGTAAAGTTTCCTAATGGTCGAGAGGTTGATTTGCCCAGCACAGCCATCTATAAACTTTATAAACATAGGCTCTTTACCGATGTAGTTTTATCTTGGAACAGCAATATGCAGCCCCTTAGTTTTTTCACAGAATAATGCTTTCCCTAACACAATCTTACTTTTTGCCTTGACATACCCCGATTTTTCTTTTATACTAATTCAGTGGCACAAAAGCGTAGCCTTTGTGTGTAACACATCTATTCTTACCCATTCCGGGATGGTGTAATGGTAGCACAAGAGATTCTGGATCTTTTAGTCTGGGTTCGAGCCCTAGTCCCGGAGCCAATTTAATATGGCGCCATGGTCAAGAGGCTAAGACGTCGCCCTCTCAAGGCGAAATCATGAGTTCGATTCTCATTGGCGCTACCACCGATATTCCCTAACAATTCATATAAATAGAAAAACAAAAAAAATTAGCCTATCCATTCGTGGATAGGCTTTTTTCTGTGCAATTTAATATTTTACCTTCATGAGATAAAGTCCCTGAGGAGGAGCCGGTTTTTCAATGGCTTCTCTTTCTTTTTCTGCCAGCAGCTGAGCAAAATCTTCAGGAGTAAGCTTACCCTCTCCTACTCTCACCAAGGTTCCTACTAAGTTACGTACCATTCGGTACAAGAAACCGTCACCGGTAATGGTAAAAGTAATATCATGGCCTTTTTGCTGCCACTTGGCTTTGGTAATAGTCCGTACCGGATTTTTATTAGCAGCTCCGGAATTACGGAAGGTAGAAAAATCGTGAGTACCCAGTAATAAGTCGGATGCTCGTTGCATCTTTGCCACGTCTAGCACAGCATTTAACTGCCAGGCATAATGCTGCAAGCAAGGGTCCGGTCTTTCCGTCAGCTTAATTTTGTACTGATAGGTTTTTTCCACAGCGTCATAACGAGCATGAAATTCTTCACTAACGCTTGCACCCTTTACTACCACAATATCAGAAGGCAACAAATGGTCCAGGGCCTGCGGTATTTTGTCAGCAGGAAACTTGGTTTTGCTGGTAAAAGACACCACTTGGCCTTGGGCGTGCACACCGGTATCTGTACGGCCTGCCGCCTGCACATTAATTTCATCCTGCAGCAGAGTGGACAGAGCTTTTTCCAAAACCTGTTGTACTCCTACGCCATTTTTTTGACGTTGAAAACCGTTATAGTTGGTGCCATCATAGGCTACTGTCAGCTTATAAGAGAACATAAATTACTTCCCCATTTCATAAACGCAATAACTACCAACACAGCTATTATGATAACGCCTGCTTCATAATCCTTGCCGGCTAAACGTAATTGGTGCATCCTGGTACGACCTTCGCCGCCTCTGTAGCACCGAGCCTCCATGGCCAAAGCCAGCTCATCAGCTCTGCGGAAGGAGCTGATAAATAAGGGTATAAGAATAGGCAGCATATTTTTAGCCCTTCTTATAATATTACCGCTGGCAAAATCTGCTCCCCTGGCAATCTGTGCCTTCATGATCCTATCTGTCTCTTCCAGCAAAGTTGGAATGAACCTTAAGGCAATGGTCATCATCATGGCCAGTTCATGAGCAGGTACTCCCAGCTTCTTAAAGGGCTTCATTAAATCTTCAATACCATCTGTAAGTACAATGGGAGAAGTAGTTAAAGTTAAAATAGAAGAAATTAAAAGCAAGAGAATAAGTCTGAGCGACATCTTAATACCAAGAACAATGCCTTCCCTGGTAACATTAAAAATATACCAGCTCCAGATAGGTTTCCCCTGACCACTAAAAATATGAATTACCAAGGTTAAGACAATGATGATCCAAAGAGGTTTTATGGATTTTAACAGGACACGCATAGATAGTCCGGACACGAGACCCACTATCAGCACGAAAGCCAAAAGTAAGCCATAGGATAAGGCGCTTTCTGCCATGAAAATAGTTATCATGAAAACAAAGGTAGCTATAATCTTAGTTCTGGGGTCCAGCTTATGTACAAAGGATTTTCCCGGGTAATATTGCCCTAATGTAATATCTGTCAGCATTAGTTCCACCCCTTTGCTTTTTTGATAGCTGTGACCAGCTCCGTTTTAGTAAGAGGCAAACCTTCCACCTTAAGACCGGCGGTTTTTAATTCTGTGGTTAATTTAACGCTTTCCGGCACATCCACCATCGCACCGGTCAGCTCTTCCCTGGATTTAAGGAAAATATCCCTGGTTTTACCATCCAGGCGAAGCTCTCCACCGGACATCACCAAAATTCTCTGGGCATAGAGAGCCGCTTCCTCCATGCTATGGGTAATTAAAATAACGCCAATATGACGGCTGTTAAAAATCTCCATCAGCTGTGCAAAAACATTATCACGACTTTGGGGATCTAAGCCGGCACTAGGCTCATCCAAAATAAGATAGTCAGTTTCCATGGCGAAAATACCTGCCATGGCTACCCTACGCATTTGTCCACCTGATAATTGGAAAGGAGACCGGTTAGCAAAGGTGTCAAAATCCAACGACACTACTGCCATGGCTCTCCGTACTGCTCCATCTACTTCTTCAGGTGTTTTGCCCTGATTTCTGGGACCAAAAGCAATATCTTCATAAACAGTTTCTGCAAACAGCTGCTCCTCAGGATACTGGAACACCATTCCTACTTTCTGACGAGCAGATTTAGCTTTTGGAGAGCTTTCGTTCACATCTATACCATCTATGCATACTTGTCCCTTGGAAGGCTTCAAAAGCCCGGCAATGTGTTCTGCCAAGGTGGACTTGCCACTACCTGTTTGACCTATGACAGCTACAAACTCCCCTTTATCTATGGTAAGGTTCACTTCTTTAAGAGCCTGCTGAGCAAAAGGAGTTTTAGGCGTATAAGTATATGAGACATTTTTTATTTCGATGGACATAAAGCCTCCACTAATTCCCGGTGGGTAATGATTTTAGAAGACAAACCGGGCTCATAGGAAGAAAGCTCGCCTGCAACTTCTGCAGCCAGAGGAACTTCCAGTCCTAATTTCTTCAGAGTTTTTACCTGGCTGAAGATTTCTCGAGGTGAACCCTGCAAAGCGATTTTCCCCGCATTCATAACAACGATTCTATCAGCTAAAATAGCTTCTTCCATTCTATGTGTTATATAAACAATGGTAATATGCTTATCTTTGTTTAAGCTTACAACAGTTTTTACTATTTCCTGCCTGCCAACCGGATCTAGCATAGCGGTAGGTTCATCAAAAACAATACATCTCGGCTCCAAGGCTAAAATACCTGCAATGGCTATTTTTTGCTTTTGGCCGCCTGACAAGCGATGAGGAGCCTGTTTGCTATAGGCAGACATACCAACAAGAGCCAGGGCTTTCTGAACTCTGGGCTCTATTTCTTCTGACGGCACGCCAATATTTTCCAGACCAAAGGCTACATCTTCTTCTACAATGGCAGCTACAATCTGATTATCAGGATTTTGAAAAACCATCCCTACCTGCTGTCTGATTTTCCAATGATTTTCTTCGTTTTTAGTATCATAGCCGGCTACTATGCAGCTACCGGAGGAAGGCAACAATAAAGCATTAAAATGCTTAGCCAAGGTAGATTTACCACTACCATTGGAACCAATAATAGACACAAATTCCCCTTGGTCAACAGTAAGGTCAATACCATCTAAAGCGGTGAGCTCACGATTCTGCCCATCCAGATAGCAATGTTTTAAATTTTGGACTTGAATAATAGGTGCCATTCTTACCTCCACGAAGTTATATTATATATGGAAAAGCACTACCTAGTCAAATCAGGTTAACCAATCTTTAGCATCTTCTCAGCCTTTCTGCCTTATGTTATAATTAAGCATCTCACAGCTCAGAAACAACTACTTTTAAGGACAAAGGAGTGACTTTTATGATTAACAAAGAACGTCTCTTGAACAGATTCTTAGAGTATGTACAAATTGATAGCGAATCAACTAACGAAAAAAACATGGGTGAACGCTTAGTCAAAGACTTAACCGCCCTAGGTTTGGAAGTTCACACTGACCAAGCCGGCAGTAAAATTAATTCCAATGGTTTTAATGTTTATGCCCGCTTAAAAGGCACCTTGCCCGGTGAACCTCTAATTTATTCTTCTCATATGGATACTGTAATTCCAGGCAAAGGCGTAAAACCACAAATCAAAGATGGCGTCATTTATTCAGACGGTACCACTATTTTAGGTGGCGATGACAAATCAGGGCTAGCATCTATTGTGGAAGCGCTTACCGTCATTAAAGAAAATAATCTTCCCTGCCATACCACAGAAATTGCTTTTTCCATTAGCGAAGAAATCGGTATGCTAGGTGCCAAGAATATGGAATATGATTGGTTCACGGCTAAAAAAGCTGTAGTACTTGACCACGGTGGTCCCATTGGTGACATTGTTAATCAAGGTCCAGGACAATTAAAATTATTTGCTACCATAATCGGTCGTGCCGCTCATGCCGGTTTAGCTCCCGAAAAAGGCATTAATGCCATTGCCGTTGCTGCCAAAGGTATTGCCAAGATGAATCTTTTACGTATTGATGAAGAAACTACTTGCAATCTGGGAACCATCAAAGCAGAAGGACCCACTAACATTGTTGCTCCCAAGGTTGAAATCATCGGTGAAGTCAGAAGCCGCGATCTAAATAAGCTAAACGCTCAGGCTAAACACATGGTTGATTGCCTGCAACAAGCTTGTGATGAAGCAGGTGCAAAATTGGAGTGTGAATTAAAGACCAACTATGTCAGCTTCAACGTTCCTAAGGACGATCCTTTCATCCAAAGAATCTCCAAGGTCTACGAAGCTATTGGTTGCAAGGTTTCCGTCATGGCCGGCGGTGGTGGCTCTGATGCCAACATCTTCGCACTTCACGGCATTACCCCTATTATTTTAAGTACCGGTATGACCAATGTGCATACCACTGCAGAATGCGTAAAAATTACTGATATTGAAACAACTGCAGAATTTGCTCTGGGCCTTATGACAAAAGAATAAAAAGCTGGCAGGTTTGCTTACCTAAGGCGACATTGCCGAGGACCGGCCAAGAATAAGTTTTATCCATAAAGCCGGCCGCATGGCGACAGTCGCCGTGGTAACAAACTGACAGCCTATATTTGCAAAAAAATAACCTGCACAAAATTGTGCAGGTTATTTTTTATATTATTTTACTAATTCCAAAATAGCCATTGGGCAAGCATCACCACGACGAGGTTCAGTCTTCAAAATACGAGTGTATCCGCCATTGCGGTCCTTGTATTTAGGAGCAATCTCTTCAAACAGCTTTTTGGTTGCTTCTTCATCTACGAGAAAAGCAAGAACTTGACGACGAGCATGTAGATCATTTTGTTTAGCCAAAGTAATTAACTTTGCAGCCAAACCGCTGATTTCTTTTGCTCTAATCTCAGAGGTTTCAATTCTCTCCTTTTTGAAGAAGGCGGTCATAATACTACGGAACATTGCTTTACGGTTGCTGGAATTGCGACCAAGTTTTCTGTATGCCATTTTCCATCCTCCTTCTGTTATTCTACGTCAGGCTTACGTAAATGCAAGCCTAAATCATCTATTTTTTTCTTAACCTCTTCCAGGGATTTACGACCTAAGTTGCGTACGCAAATCAGTTCGTCTTCGGTTTTATTGACAATGTCTTCAACGGTGTTGATGTTGGCTCTTCTTAAGCAATTGTTGGAACGAACAGTCAAATCCAAATCATCGATAGACAATTGCAGCACGGAAGGTTTAACTCCCTCTTCATCGGTCTTGTTCTTGGTGCCGGGACCTTGAATGGTCGGCACGCTAGTAGTCTTGAATAAATCCAAGTACTTAACAAGAATCTCAGCTGCAGAAGTTACAGCTTCGTCCGGTTTAATACTGCCATCAGTCCATACTTCCAAAGTAAGCTTGTCATAGTTGGTAACATTGCCTACCCGGGTATCGGTTACACCGAACTTAACTCTGGTAATAGGGGAATAAATAGAATCTACAGGAATGAACCCAATAGGTTGATCTTTTTCCTTGTTTTTATCAGCAGAAACATAGCCTCTGCCCACATCAACGTAAATCTCCATGTTGAGCTTAGCGCCTTTATCCAAAGTAGCAATATGCAGCTCAGGATTAAGTACTTCTGTTTCTTCATCACAAACAATATCTGCTCCGGTTACTTCTTTTTCACCGATACAGCTAATGTGAAATACCTTGGATTTAATCTCACTCTGTTCAGTAAGATCAATCTTAAAGCAAAGAGCTTTGATGTTCAGAACAATATCTGCAACATCTTCTCTGATTCCCTTAATGGTGGAAAACTCATGTAATACACCATCAATCTTAATACCTGTAACTGCCAAGCCAGATAAGGAAGAAAGAAGAACACGACGCAGACTATTGCCTAAAGTAATACCATAGCCCCTCTCCAACGGTTCCCAAACAAATTTGCCGTAACGTCCGTCCGCAGCAATTTCATTAGTAACCATCTTTGGTTTCTCAATCTCTATCATGCGAAAGCCTCCTTTTGCGCATTACCACAATACGCTTTATATATGGTGGCAAACAGTATGTTATTTAGAATACAACTCGACAACTAAATGTTCCTCAATAGGAATATCAATTTCTTCACGAGTTGGGAATCTATCTACTGTGCAGGAAAGTTTTTCTGCATTCAAGGTCATCCAAGCAGGAACGCTTTGTTTAGCCAAAGCTTCTGCTTTGCCCTTGAAATATTCTTTATCGCGGCTGCTATCCATAACAGATACAACATCTCCTGCTTTAATTACAGCAGAGGGAATGTTCAAACGCTTGCCGTTTACGGCAATGTGGCCATGAGTGACCAATTGACGTGCTTGACGGCGAGTGCTTGCTAAGCCCATACGGAAAACAACATTATCAATTCTGCGCTCTAAAAGGACTAATAGGTTTTCACCGGTAATTCCGTCCATTTGTTTTGCTCTATCATAAATGCCGCGGAATTGTCTTTCCAAAATACCATAAATAAATTTTAGCTTTTGCTTTTCGGTTAATTGATTACCATATTCACTTTTCTTACGCATTGATTTCTTTGGTTCACGATTAGATTCTTTAGCTACTCCTACGAATGCGGGAGATAAGCCCAAAGTTCTGCATCTCTTTAACACAGGTGCTCTATCAATAGCCATCTAAAATTTCACCTCCATTATACTCTTCTACGTTTAGGTGGACGACAACCATTGTGCGGAATTGGAGTTACATCTTTAATGGAGTCAACTTCCAGTCCTGCAGCTTGCAAAGCACGAATTGCGGCTTCACGACCTGCGCCCGGTCCCTTAACAAATACTTCAATTTTTTCAAGCCATGCTCCATTGCAGCCTTAGCAGCTTGTTCAGCAGCCATTTGGGCAGCAAAAGGAGTGCTTTTACGAGAACCTCTAAAGCCCATGCCACCAGCAGAAGCCCAGCTCAAAACTGCGCCAGACATATCAGCGATGGTAACGATGGTGTTATTAAAAGTAGAACGAATATGAGCTACTCCGGATTCTACATTCTTACTTACTTTACGTTTAGTACGAACAACTTTTTTACCAGCCACTCGTTAATCCCTCCTTAAAATATTATTTCTTGCTACCTTGTGCCTTTTTCGGGCCCTTACGGGTACGAGCATTATTCTTTGTGTTTTGACCACGTACAGGAAGTCCTGCACGATGTCTACGGCCACGATAGCAACCAATTTCTTCAAGTCTCTTAATATTCATTGACTCTTCACGACGAAGGTCACCTTCAATTTTATAGCCATGATCGAGGGTCTCACGGAGTTTTAGCAATCTCAGCCTCGGTTAAATCCTTAACGCGAGTATCTGGATTAATTCCTGTTTTCGTCAATATTTCACGAGAAAGTGTAAGGCCAATACCAAAAATATACGGTAATGCATACTCAATACGCTTATCTCTCGGCAAATCAACGCCGGCAATACGTGCCATTAACAAGCACCTCCTTTTTTAGCCTTGTCTTTGTTTATGTTTAGGATTTTCGCAAATAACCATTACGCGGCCTTTGCGTTTAATTATTTTGCATTTCTCACACATCTTTTTTACAGACGGTCTAACTTTCATAATAAACCTCCTCGTGCTAGAGCTGTTATTTAAACCGGTAGGTTATTCTACCACGGTTTAGGTCGTAAGGCGTAAGCTCTACAGTTACCTTATCTCCGGGCAAAATCTTAATGAAGTTCATCCTAATCTTGCCGGAAATGTGTGCCAGAATTTCATGATCATTAGATAATTTCACTTTGAACATGGCATTAGGCAAAGACTCTAAGATTGTACCTTCAACTTCAATAGCATCTTGTTTAGACACGTTAGTACCTCCTTAATCCTTTACCGCTGCAACGATGCCAGCGTACACCTTGTCGATGTGCTGTGTACCGTCAACTTCTTTATACACGCCTTCATGTTTGTAATATTCGATAAGAGGAGCTGTTTGGCTGTGATAAGCTTCCAAACGTTTAATAACTGTTGCTTCCTTATCATCATCACGTTGATACAAAGTACCTCCGCACTTATCGCATTTACCTTCTACCGCAGGGGGATTAAAGATAACATGATAAGTAGCTCCGCAAGCCTTGCAAATGCGTCTGCCTGTTACTCTCTTTACCAGATCAGCATCAGGCACAGCAATGTTAACAGCCGCGGTAAGCTTTAGTTTTAAATCTTTTAGAATTCCGTCTAAAGCAACTGCTTGTTCTTTAGTTCTGGGAAAACCATCTAAAATAAAACCTTGCTTAGCACAATCCGGCTGGAGCTAATCTTTCCTTCACAATACCAATGGTAACTGCGTCAGGAACAAGTCCACCGGCGTCCATATATTTTTTGGCTTCTTTTCCAAGCTCTGTCCCATTTTTTACAGCCGCACGGAACATATCTCCCGTTGAAATGTGCAGAACTGAAAAATCAGCAACTAATTTTTCTGCTTGGGTTCCTTTACCCGCACCCGGAGGTCCCATCAATAGAATATTCATAGTGCCACTCTCCTATTTCATAAAGCCCTGATAGTGTCTCATAAGAACTAGGGACTCTACTTGTTTCATTGTATCGAGGGCTACGCCAACTACGATTAACAGAGCTGTACCTCCGAAATAAATTCCGGAAATGCCCGTAATCCAAACAATGATGTTAGGCATCTACGGCAATGAAAGCCAGGAATATAGCACCTGCTAAAGTTATTCTAGTCATTATCTTATCCAAATAATCAGTTGTTGGCTTACCAGGTCTCATACCGGGAATAAAGCCACCAAACTTCTTAATGTTGTCTGACATATCTGCTATGTTGAGGCTTACGGCCGTATAGAAATATGTGAAGAAGATAATTAATAAAACATAAACTGTGGTTTGTAAAGGTGAACCCCATTGAAAATAGCCGGCAATTTTTTGTACCCAGGGTACTTTAATAAACTGAGCTATCGTTATAGGGAACATCAATACGGAAGAAGCAAAAATAATAGGAATAACGCCAGCTTGGTTAACCTTTAAAGGAATGTAGCTGGTATGACCACCATACATCTTGCGACCCACAATTCTCTTAGCGTATTGCACAGGAACTTTCCTGTGGGCAATAGTGATAGCTACAACAAAAGCAACCATCAAAAGAGCAATTACTGCGAATAAAATGATGTTTAAGATACTAATTGTTCCGGCATTTAAATACTGGAACATGGTATGCAAACCATCCGGCAGACGGGAAACGATACCTGCGAAGATGATTAAGGAAATACCATTTCCTATGCCTCTTGCGGTGATCTGCTCGCCAATCCACATTAAGAAAATCGTACCTGCAGTTAAGGTAATGGTAATCATAGCATAAGAGAAAAAGCCAGGATTGTTAATAGCTGCTCTCAAACCATAAGCCATACCAACTGCTTGGATAACACCAAGACCAACTGCTGCATAACGGTTTATCTTGTTGATTTTTTGCATTCCCTCTGCCCCTTCTTTTGACCATTGTTCCAAGGAAGGAATAACTACTGTCAAAAGTTGAGTAATAATGGAAGCATTGATATAAGGGGTAATGCTCATAGCAAAAATAGAGAATTTACTTAATGCGCCACCGGAAAACATATCTAACAAACCGAAAAGATTACCGCTGGTGAAAAGTCTCTCTATCATAGCCGCGTTAACCCCTGGAACAGGGATGTGTGTTCCAGCCCTAAATACGACAAACATGGCTAACGTAAATAATACTTTCCGCCTAAGTTCCGTAATCTTGAAAATATTGTTGAGGGCTGATAACAATTAAATCACCTCTATTTTCCCACCGGCAGCAACGATTTTTTCCTCAGCACCCTTGCTAAAGCCCATAGCCTTTACGGTAAGTTTCTTCTTTAGCTCACCATATCCAAGAATACGAACGCCATCGCGAATATTCTTAACAAGACCGGACTCAATCAGAGTAACAGGATCAACTTCTGTGCCATCTTCAAAACAATTTAAATTGCCCACATTAACTTCAGCGTAGGCAACACCAAATTTATTATGGAATCCACGCTTTGGAACGCGCAAATATAAAGGTTTTTGACCACCCTCGAAACCAGGGCGCTTAACGCCGCCAGAACGAGCATGTTGGCCTTTTGAACCTTTGCCTGCAGTTTTACCCAAACCGGAACCGATACCACGACCTGGACGGACGTGTTTCTTTCTAGAACCGGGTGCGGGAGATAATTCATGCAAATGCATTTACAGCACCTCCTTATTTAAGCTTTCACTTCTTCTACCTTCACCATGTGTTCAACTTTGTGAATCATGCCGCGAATAGTAGGTGTATCTTCTTGTACTACACTAGTACGAATTTTACCTAAACCCAATGCCTTAACGGTAAGTTGTTGATCTTTCTTAAAACCGATTAGGCTGCGAGTTAGCGTAATTTTAATTTTTGCCATAATAAGCAGCCTCCTAGTCTAATAATTCTTCTACAGTCTTACCACGTAATGCAGCTACATCTTTAATGTTCTTCAAGGATTGTAAGCCTTGGATGGTAGCACGTACTACGTTATTGGGGTTATCGGAACCTTGGCTCTTGGTCAAGATATCACGAACACCGGCTAATTCCAATACCGCACGAACAGGACCACCGGCGATAACTCCGGTACCTTCCATAGCAGGTTTTAAGAATACTTTGCCAGCGCCATAAACACCAATTACTTCATGAGGAATGGAAGTTCCCTTCAAAGGAACGCTCACGATGTTCTTCTTTGCGTCGTCAACGCCCTTACGAATTGCTTCAGGGACTTCAGCAGCCTTACCCAGGCCCATGCCTACATGACCGTTTTCATCACCAACGACAACCAAAGCAGAGAAAGAGAAACGACGTCCGCCTTTTACAACTTTAGCAACACGGTTGATGAATACGACTTTTTCTTTAAAGCCATCATCTTGTTTTTCGAAATTCGGCACTTTTTTTCCTCCTCCTCTTAAAATTCTAAGCCAGCTTCACGAGCTGCTGCAGCCAATGCTGCTACACGACCATGGAATAAATAACCGCCACGATCAAAAACTACAGTTTTAATACCTTTAGCAATTGCCTTTTGAGCAATCTCAGTTCCTACTGCCTTTGCAGCTTCTACATTGCCACCATACTTTTCCTTGCTGGCCTTTTCAATAGAGCTTGCAGAAACAATAGTTTCGCCTGTTTCATCGTTAATAATCTGAGCATAAATATTGCTAAGACTACGATAAACATTTAAACGGGGCTTTTGTGCAGTCCCAATTATATTTCTTCTCATACGTAAGTGTCTTTTTTGACGAGTTACGTTTTTATCTTTCTTGTTAAGCAAGAGATTCACTCCTTCCTTTCAAACTATTTCTTAGCAGTTCCGCCCTTAGCGCCTGCCTTGCCGACCTTACGAGCAACATATTCGCCTTCGTATCTGATACCTTTGCCTTTATAGGGCTCGGGAGGACGAATACTTCTAATCTCAGCAGCAACAGCACCAACAGCCTCTTTACTAATACCACTAACAACAATCTTGTTAGGAGCCGGAACATCGAAAGAAATACCGGCAGGTGGATCCATAACCTTAGGATGAGAGAAGCCCAAAGTAAAGTTAATTGCCTTACCTTGTTTAGCAGCACGATAACCAACACCTTGGATATCCAAAGTCTTAGTATAACCGTCAGTTACACCAACAATCATGTTGTGAATAAGAGTACGGGATAAACCATGCAAGCTACGATTTTGTCTTTCATCGTTAGGACGGCTAACAATTATTTGGCCATCTTTTTGTTCAATCTTCATTTCTGGTCTGATTTGACGAGTTAATTCGCCTTTAGGTCCCTTAACGGAAACCAAGTTATTTTCAACCTTTACTGTTACACCAGCGGGAACAATAATGGGAGCATTACCGATTCTTGACACTACAAGCACCTCCTGTCTTTAGAAGTTATTACCAAATGTATGCTAATACTTCGCCACCTAAACCAGCTTTACGGGCAGCTTTATCAGTCATAATACCTTTGGAAGTAGAAATTACTGCAATACCTAAGCCTCCTAAGACTCTAGGTAATTGATCTTTTTGAGTGTATACTCTAAGACCTGGTTTAGAAATACGTTTCATACCGGAAATAACTTTTTCCTTATTAGCGCCGTATTTCAGGATTACGCGGATCATGTTTTGCTTGTTGTCCGCAATGACTTCATAATCTTTTATAAATCCTTCGCTTTTCAAAATCTCAGCAATAGCAGTTTTGATTTTGGAGCCGGGGACTTCAACTTTATCGTGATGAACTGAATTAGCATTACGAATTCTCGTAAGCATATCAGCAATCGGGTCGGTCATAACCATTCTTCAATACCCTCCTTCCTAATAGTCGTTCTTACCAGCTAGCCTTTGTTACACCGGGAATATCACCTTTGTAGGCATACTCTCTGAAACAAATACGGCATAGTCCAAACTTGCGCATATAACCATGAGGTCTACCGCAAATCTTGCAACGATTATATTTACGAACCTTAAACTTAGGTTCAGCTTTCCATTTTTCAATAAGAGCTGTTTTAGCCAATTTATTCCCTCCTTAACTATGCACTAAACGGCATGCCGAGAAGTCTTAATAATTCTTTTGCTTCTTCGTCAGTCTTAGCAGTTGTAACAACAATGATATCCATTCCGCGGACCTTTTCTACCTTATCGTATTCAATTTCCGGGAAAATCAATTGTTCTTTCATACCAATGGAATAATTGCCACGTCCATCAAAGGACTTGGGATTAACACCTCTAAAGTCACGTACACGGGGCAATGCTAAGTTCATGAATTTATCCATGAATTCATACATACGTTTACCGCGCAGGGTAACCTTAACGCCAATAGGCATTCCTTCACGTAATTTAAATGCTGCAATAGATTTCTTAGCTTTAGTAATAATAGGTTTTTGACCAGAAATCATAGTTAAGTCTGCTACAGCAGAATCTATAGCTTTGCTGTTGGTAACAGCGTCGCCACAGGCAATGTTAATAACGACTTTATCCAATTTAGGAATTTCGTTAACATTTTTATAATTGAATTTATCCATCAAGCCTTTTACGACTTCAGATGTATATTTCTCTTGTAATCTTGATGCTGCCATTCATAATCCTCCTTCCCGGAATATTATTTATCTATTACCTCTCCGCATTTCTTGCAGGCTCTGGCAAAGCCACCTGCTACGGCAATCTTCTTTACACGTGTGGGCTTGTTGCAAGCCGGGCACACTAACATGACATTGGAAGAAGCAATTGCAGCTTCTTTAGCAATGATGCCGCCTTGAGGATTGGTCTGAGATGGTTTAGTGTGACGCTTAACTTTGTTAACGCCTTCAATAACTACCTTAGATTTCTTGGGCAATGCTTGAATGATCTTACCTTGCTTGCCTTTATCTTTACCAGCCAATACCACTACGGTATCACCTTTTCTAACATGCATTTTTAATGCAGTAGCCATGTTCAAAACACCTCCTTATGAGTGCAAATTTTAAATTAGAGCACTTCCGGTGCTAAGGAAATAATCTTCATATAATCCTTATCTCTTAATTCACGAGCAACCGGTCCAAAGATACGAGTTCCAACAGGACTCTTGTCATCTTTAATAAGTACTGCTGCATTTTCATCAAAACGAATATAAGAACCGTCAACACGACGTTTACCTTTTACGGAACGAACTACAACGGCCTTCACTACTTCACCCTTTTGGACAACGCCACCGGGTGATGCATCTTTAACAGAAGCAACAATGACATCTCCAATGTTAGCATATTTGCGATAAGAACCGCCTAACACACGGATGCACATAATCTTTTTTGCGCCAGTGTTGTCGCCAACATTCAAAACGGTTTGTTGTTGTATCATGGTCTTTCCCTCCTTTGCCAAGTTTCCTTAGCAAACAATTTATTTTGCACGCTCAATAACTTCTACTACACGCCAGCACTTTTCCTTGGATAAGGGGCGAGTTTGCACAATCTTAACGGTATCGCCAATATGTGCTTCATTTTTTTCGTCATGAGCTTTAAATTTAATGGTGCGTTTAATGCCTTTTTTGTAAAGAGGATGTTGAATCAAACGTTCGATAGCAACAACAACGGTCTTTTGCATTTTGTCACTTACGACTTTACCAATACGGCTAACGCGCATATTTCTCTCTTCAGCCACGAGATATTTCCTCCTTCGCTAGACTCTACTTTCTTCATTAAGCGTTAATTTCACGTTGACGTTGAATGGTCTTTATACGAGCAATGGATTTTTTTACTTCCTTAATCTTCATAGGATTTTCACATTGTCCGGTAGCCATTTGAAAACGTAAATTAAAAAGTTCGTCTTTCAAGCCAGCTAACTTTGTATCCAATTCAGTTTCAGACATTTCTTTAATTTCAGATGTTTTCATTAAGCTTCACCACCTACTCCATTTTCTCTTGCGGTGACTTCGGCATCTAATTGAGCTTTGGAAACGAATCTTGTTTTAATAGGTAACTTGTTACCTGCAAGACGCATAGCTTCTTTAGCTATATCTTCAGTTACGCCGTTCATTTCGAACAGAACGCGACCTGGTTTCACTACTGCAACCCAATACTCAGGATTACCTTTACCGCTACCCATACGGCTACCAGCAGCTTTCTTAGTTACTGATTTGTCAGGGAATATTTGAATCCAAACCTGACCACCACGTTTAATATAACGTGTCATTGCAATACGGGCTGCTTCTATTTGACGATTGGTAATCCAAGATGGTTCCAAAGCAACTAGACCATAATCACCATGAGCCACTCTATTACCACGCATAGCACGACCGGTCATACGGCCTCTATGTTGTTTACGGTGTTTTACTCTCTTTGGTAATAACATTATTTTGTGCCTCCTTCTTGAACTTCAGGGGCAGCTTGCTTTGCTTGTTTAGCTTGTTTTGCTACCTTGGTTTCAGGAAGTACTTCACCTTTGTAAATCCATACTTTAATACCAATACGTCCGTAAGTGGTATGTGCTTCTGCAGTACCATAATCAATATCTGCGCGCAAAGTATGTAGAGGAATACTACCCTCACGATAGCTTTCGCTTCTAGCAATTTCAGCTCCACCTAAACGACCGCCGCAAGTAATCTTAATACCCTTTGCGCCTAGACGCATGGTACGAGTTACGCTTTGTTTCATTGCTCTACGGAAAGCAATACGGCGCTCTAACTGAGAAGCAATATTTTCAGCAACCAAGGTTGCATCCATATCGGGAGTTTTGATCTCTACGATATTAATATCAACATTGCTATCGGTGAATTGTTTCAATTCGTTCTTCAAAACTTCAATGTTGCTGCCTTGACGGCCAATTACCATACCCGGTTTAGCAGTATAAATTGAAATACGAGTCTTTTGAGCGGCTCTTTCAATTGTAATGCGGGAAATTCCGGATAGCATCAGTTTTGCTTTGATATATTCACGAATCTTAATGTCTTCTAATAAATATTTTTCATAGTCTTTATCGGCAAACCATTTGGAATCCCAATCCTTAATGACGCCGACTCTAAAACCATGTGGATTAACTTTTTGACCCACTATAGTTTCCCTCCTTTATCCAGGATATTATTTTTCGTTAACGGCAACAGTTACATGACTGGAGCGTTTCAAAATTTTAAATGCCTGTCCACGAGAACGTGGATGAATTCTCTTCAAGGTAGGACCTTGATTAACATAAGCGTTGGAAACAATTAAGTTGTCAACATTCATGTCATAATTATGTTCTGCATTTGCAACAGCAGAGCGCAATACCTTTTCAATAACCTCAGAACCAACTTTAGGAGTGTACTTGAGGATTGCGAATGCTTCGTTCACAGATTTACCACGAATCAGGTTGATAACGATTCTCAACTTACGCGGAGCAATGCGAACATATTTGGCTATAGCCTTTGCTTCTTCCATCGTATTTTATCCCCTTTCTCCTCTTATTTAGCAGCAGGAGCAGCAGCGCCTGCGGCCGGTGCAGCACCAGCAGCTGGAGCAGCACTACCTGCAGCAGCAGCTTCAATAGCTGCGTTTTTATCACCATGCCCCTTAAACAACGAGTAGGAGCAAATTCACCAAGTTTATGACCTACCATATCTTCGGTGATATACACAGGCACATGCTTATGACCGTCATGAACGGCAATAGTATGACCTAAGAATTCAGGAAGAATAGTAGAGCTGCGAGACCAAGTCTTAATGACTTTCTTCTCTTTAGCAGCATTTAATGCTTCTATTTTCTTTAGAAGACTTTCTTGGACATAAGGTCCCTTTTTTATAGATCTGGACACTATGTATGCCTCCTTTCAAAGAGTCAATTATTTATTTCGTTCTACGTTTTAAAATCAATGCAGTAGAAGCTTGTTTCTTCTTTCTGGTACGAGTACCATAAGCGCATTTACCCCAAGGAGTAACAGGACGCTTGCGACCTACAGGAGAGTGGCCTTCGCCGCCGCCATGTGGATGGTCGTTCGGGTTCATTGCTACACCACGGTTTGCAGGACGGATACCCAACCAACGAGTACGACCAGCTTTACCAAGGGTGATGTTTTCATGGTCTAAGTTACCAATTTGACCGATGGTAGCGCGGCAGTTGATGTGAACCTTGCGCAATTCACCGGAAGGCATACGGAGTAATGCATACTCTCCTTCTTTAGCCATTAATTGGATACCTGCACCGGCACTACGAGCCAATTGGCCGCCCTTGCCGATCTTCATCTCTACATTGTGGATCATGGTACCAAGAGGAATGTTTGCCAAAGGCAATGCATTACCAACCTTAATATCAGCAGTGGTACCGCTTACGATAACGTCCCCAACCTTTAAACCTTCCGGAGCCAGGATGTAACGTTTGTCGCCATCAGCATAGTTTAACAATGCGATGTTAGCGCTACGGTTTGGATCATATTCAATAGTAGCAACCTTTGCAGGCACATTATCTTTATTACGTTTAAAATCAATAATACGATATTGTCTCTTATGTCCCCCGCCTTGGTGACGGACAGTCATCTTACCGGTATTATTACGGCCGGCATTCTTGTCCAACTTTGTTACTAAAGGACGATGGGGCTTATCCGTTGTAATTTCTTCAAAAGTAGACACTGTAATAAAGCGTCTGGAATGAGAATACGGATTAAAGCTTTTTATAGCCATTATTTTACCTCCTTAAATAAGAATTACATTCCTTCGAATACAGGAATTGTATTGCCTTCAGCCAGCTTTACAATTGCCTTCTTGTAATCGGAACGTTTGCCTTCATATTTGCCCATGCGTTTTTTCTTTCCCAAAACGCGGACAGTATTTACGCTTAGAACTTTTACCTTGAAGATTTCTTCAACAGCTTGTTTAATCTCAATCTTGCTTGCTTCTAAGGCAACAACGAAAGCGTATTTATTTTCTTGCATCAGAGCGGAAGTTTTTTCCGTTACTAGTGGTCTTAATAATACATCACGAGGATTAGCAGCCATTATGCAAGCACCTCCTCAATCTTAGCAATAGCATCTTTAGCCAACAAAACCTTATCAGCATTCAAGATGTCAAATACGTTCAAGCAGTCATTAGAAAGAGCTTTTACCTTTTCAATGTTACGAGAAGATTTTTCAATGTTCTCATTTTCACCATCGGTAATAATAAGAGCTTTCTTTTCTACTGCTTCAAAACCTTTCAGCATTTCCAGAGCATTCTTAGTTTTTGCTTCAGCAAAAGTTAAACCATCAACTACAACTAATTCTCCGGCAGCTACCTTTGCGGACAAAGCGCAACGGATAGCTAGACGACGTGCCTTACGAGGCATATCCTTGGCATGACTTCTTGGTTGAGGACCAAAAGTTACACCACCGCCAACCCATAAGGGAGAACGGATGGAGCCTGCACGAGCACGGCCTGTTCCTTTTTGTTTCCAAGGTTTCTTACCACCGCCGCGAACCATACCGCGGGATTTGGTAGCATGAGTACCTTGACGTTCATTAGCTTGTTGCATAACTACTGCTTGGTGTACAACAGCTTCATTAAATTCTACGCCAAATACGTAGTCCATTAATTCTATTTCTTCACCGGTTGCTTTACCGGTAATATCATATACTGACAACTTCGGCATTTAAACGCCCTCCTTTCTTTCTCTCTTCTTATTTCTTGGATGCTTTTACCACATCAGGTTTTACGGTTTCTCTCAATACCAGGAAAGTTCCTGCAGCACCGGGAACGGAACCCTTAACCAAAATAAGATTGCGGTCTACATCAACTTTAGCAATGGTTAAACGCAGCACAGTTGCATTAGTGCCACCCATACGACCAGGTAATTTCTTACCTTTGATTACTCTACCACCAGGACCGGAATATCTAGGTCCCATAGAACCAGCTTCACGATGGGATTTAGAACCATGCTTCATTGGTCCGCGAGCGAAATTGTGACGCTTAATAGTACCTGCAAAACCTCTACCACGAGAAACACCAACCGCATCTACCATCTCACCTGCAGCGAAAATGTCTGCTGCGATCTTGTCGCCCACCTTATATTCAGAGGGAGCTGCCAAGCGAAATTCTCTAACGAACTTCACAGGAGTAACACCTGCTTTAGTGAAGTGACCTTTCATGGGGTTAGTTAATTGTTTTTCTTTTATATCGCCAAATCCGACTTGGATAGCATTATAGCCATCATTTTCTTCGGTTTTATTTTGAATTACTATGCAAGGGCCGGCTTCCACAACAGTTACCGGAATCATCTTACCATCAGCTTCAAAAATTTGGGTCATTCCTAATTTTTTGCCTAAGATTCCTTTAGCCATCATCGCACCTCCTTACGCTTTTATCTCGATATCTACGCCAGCAGGAAGATCTAAACGAGTTAATGCATCGATAGTCTTTGCTGTAGGCTCCAAAATGTCAACTAATCTCTTGTGAGTACGCATTTCAAATTGCTCACGAGAATCCTTGTTAACATGAGGAGAACGCAGAATCGTGTATATATTTTTTTCTGTAGGAAGCGGAATAGGGACCGGATACTTGGGCTCCTGTACGTTTCGCTGTTTCTACAATCTTTGCAGCACTTTGGTCAAGTGCTTTGAAATCATACGCTTTAAGGCGTATTCTAATCTTTTGACTTTTAGCCATTTCTTAATTCCTCCTAATCGCCGCGTTTCTAAGAACGGACATACTCCGCAAAAGTTCCCTTACCAACAAACCCGGCAAGCCATCTTTTGCATCATCGCTAGCCTTCCAACAAACATAGTTTAATGAGGGGCTTTTCCAGCCCCTCATCTGGGCTTAAAATTATTTCTCAGCAATCTCAGTTACAACACCGGCACCAACAGTATGGCCGCCTTCACGAATAGCGAAGCGCAGACCTACTTCGATAGCAATCGGGGTAATCAATTCGATATCCATTACTACGTTATCGCCGGGCATTACCATTTCAGTTCCTTCAGGCAAGTGTGCAACACCTGTTACGTCGGTTGTTCTGAAATAGAATTGGGGACGATAGCCATTGAAGAACGGTGTATGACGACCGCCTTCTTCTTTGGTCAGTACGTATACTTGGCCTTTGAATTTGGTATGAGGATGAATGGAACCGGGTTTTGCCAATACTTGGCCACGCTCGATTTGATCTCTTTCAATACCACGGAGCAGGCAGCCGATGTTATCGCCGGCCATTGCTTCATCCAAGGTCTTACGGAACATTTCCAAACCGGTAGCAACGCTTTGTTTCTTCTCTTCGGTCATACCAACTATTTCAACGGTATCGCCAACTTTGATTTGTCCACGTTCTACACGGCCGGTAGCAACAGTACCACGACCGGTAATGGTGAACACATCTTCTACAGGCATTAAGAAAGGTTTGTCCAAATCACGAGTAGGAGCAGGAATGTAATCGTCTACTGCATCCATCAACTTCATGATGTTAGCTTCTTGCTCTTTGTCGCCTTCCAAAGCCTTCAAAGCGGAACCGACAACGATAGGAATCTCATCGCCGGGGAAATCATAACTGGTCAACAGTTCTCTTACTTCCATTTCAACCAATTCGATAAGTTCAGGATCATCTACTTGGTCGCTCTTGTTCAGGAACACTACCATGGCAGGCACACCAACTTGGCGAGCTAGCAAAATGTGTTCACGAGTCTGAGGCATAGGACCATCAGCTGCAGATACTACCAGGATAGCACCATCCATTTGTGCTGCGCCGGTGATCATGTTCTTTACATAGTCAGCATGGCCTGGGCAGTCAACGTGTGCATAGTGACGCTTCTTGGTTTCATATTCTACGTGAGCAGTATTAATGGTAATACCACGTTCTCTTTCTTCAGGAGCCTTATCAATCATATCGTAAGCCATAAACTGTGCTCCGCCTTGTTCAGACAGAACCTTGGTAATAGCAGCAGTCAAAGTAGTCTTACCATGATCTACGTGACCGATGGTACCAATGTTAACATGTGGCTTTGTTCTTTCGAATTTTTGTTTAGCCATTTTATTATCCTCCTAATATAGGTAATTCAAAATTAGTTGGTTCCCTTATTCTTAGCTACAATAGCTTCAGCAATATTCTTGGGAACATCTTCGTAGTGATCTACTTCCATGGAATATGTTCCACGGCCTTGAGTTCTGGAACGAAGATCGGTTGCATATCCGAACATTTCAGCAAGGGGAACAAAGGCATTGATTACCTGTGCACCATCTCTTGCTTCCATACCTTCAATACGACCACGGCGAGAGTTCAAATCGCCAATTACATCCCCCATATATTCTTCAGGAATAGTAACTTCTACCTTCATGAAAGGTTCCATGATAGTCGGATTAGCTTTAGCTGCACCGGCCTTAAAGCCCATAGAACCGGCAATCTTGAAGGCCATTTCGGAAGAGTCGACTTCGTGGTAAGAACCATCATAAACGGTAACACCAATATCAACCATAGGATAACCGGCAACTACGCCGTTTTCCATTGCTTCCTTAACACCGGCTTCAATAGGATTGATGTATTCCTTAGGAATAGCACCACCTACTACCTTGTTGATGAACTTGAAGCCTTCGCCAGGTTTCAGCGGAGTCAGTTCCAACCAGCAATCGCCGTATTGACCTTTACCACCGGACTGTCTAACAAACTTGCCTTGAGCCTTAACATCTTTTCTAATGGTTTCACGATAAGCAACTTGAGGGTTACCTACTGTACAACCAACGTGGAATTCTCTCAAAAGTCTATCAACAATGATATCCAGGTGAAGCTCGCCCATACCGGAAATAATGGTTTGAGAAGATTCAGGATCTGTACGAACGCGGAAAGTAGGATCTTCTTCAGCCAACTTCTGGAGGCCAATGCCCATCTTCTCTTGGTCAGCCTTGGTCTTCGGTTCAACTGCTACGGAAATAACAGGTTCAGGGAATACCATGGATTCCAAAATAACGGGTTTCTCTTCATCACAAAGAGTATCACCGGTAGTAGTATCTTTCAGACCTACTGCAGCAGCAATATCGCCTGCGTAAACGCAATCGATTTCTGCACGGTGGTTAGCATGCATACGGAGGATACGTCCAAGACGCTCTCTCTTATTCTTAGTAGAATTGTATACATAAGAACCAGCAGACAAGGTACCGGAATATACTCTAAAGAAGGCTAAACGACCAACATAAGGATCAGTAGCAATCTTAAATGCTAAAGCAGCAAACGGAGCTGCATCATCAGCTTCACGTTCAATTTCTTGATCTGTTTCAGGATCAGTTCCCTTAACAGGAGGAATATCCAAAGGAGAAGGCATATAAGCAACAATGGCATCTAGTAAAGGCTGTACGCCTTTGTTCTTGTAAGAAGAACCACAGGTTACCGGGCACATCTTGCAAGAAACGGTTAACTTACGAATTGCAGCATTGATTTCTTCTTCGGTAAGATCCTTACCATCCAAATATTTTTCCATCAGCTCATCGTCACTTTCAGCAACTGCTTCCAGCAAAATCTGACGATATTCTTGAGCCTTTTCCAGCATATCTGCAGGAATGTCAATAACTTTTTCTTCCTTGCCAAGATCATCAGCATACTCAATGGCATTCATCTTGACTAAGTCAATGATACCAACGAAAGTATCTTCAAAACCAATAGGCAATTGAATAGCTACTGCATTGGCATGCAAGCGTTTTTTCATCATGTCGATAACATTGTAGAAATTTGCGCCTGTCATATCCATTTTGTTTACATAAGCAAGACAAGGTACATTGTACTTAGCTGCTTGACGCCAAACTGTTTCAGTCTGGGGTTCAACACCGCCTTTAGCGGTAAGAACAGCAACAGCACCGTCCAACACTCTCAGGGAACGCTCTACCTCAACAGTAAAGTCAACGTGACCTGGGGTGTCAATTATATTAATTGAATGACCTAACCAATGGCAGGTAGTAGCGGCAGAAGTAATGGTAATACCACGTTCTTGCTCCTGAACCATCCAGTCCATGGTAGCAGCGCCATCATGAACTTCACCAATCTTATGAGTTTTACCGGTATAGAACAGGATACGCTCAGTGGTGGTGGTCTTGCCGGCATCAATGTGAGCCATGATACCGATATTTCTTATTTTCTCTAGTGGAAACTCTCTGGCCACTCTTTATTCCTCCTTCATTCTGCTCTTACCAACGATAATGTGCGAAAGCCTTATTAGCTTCTGCCATCTTATGGGTATCTTCACGCTTCTTTACAGAAGCACCTGTGCTATTTGCAGCATCCATAATTTCGCCGGCAACGCGTTCACACATGGTCTTTTCGCTACGCAGGCGAGAATAGTTTACCAGCCAGCGAATTCCCAAGGTAGTTTTACGATCTGCCCTTACTTCAACAGGGACCTGATAGTTAGCACCACCAACACGGCGAGCCTTTACTTCCAGGATAGGCATAACGTTTTTCATTGCTTCATCAAATACTTCCAGAGGATCTTTGCCCGTCTTAGAACGAACTAGATCGAAAGCATCATATACGATACGCTCAGCAACACCTTTTTTGCCGTCGAGCATAACTTTGTTAATAAATCTTGTTAATAATTTGGAACCATACACTGGATCCGGCAATACGTCTCTTTTATTTACAGCACCTTTTCTTGGCATCTGTGTTCCTCCTTCGTTAAATATCGATTCTTAGTTTCGCTTGTGTGTTATTTCTTTTTAGCACGTTTAGCACCGTATTTAGAACGGCCTTGGTTGCGGTCAGCAACACCTGCAGTATCAAGCGCACCACGAATGATATGATAACGGACACCAGGAAGATCTTTTACTCTTCCGCCTCTGATAAGAACAACACTGTGTTCTTGTAGATTGTGGCCGATACCAGGAATATACGCTGTAACTTCAATTCCGTTGGTCAAACGAACACGTGCAACCTTACGCAGTGCAGAGTTAGGTTTCTTAGGGGTTGTTGTGTAAACCCTTGTGCAAACACCACGTTTTTGCGGTGAATTCTTTAAAGCTGGAGCTGTGGATTTTTTACTAAGTACCTGTCTACCTTTACGAATCAATTGGTTGATTGTAGGCATATCGGCACCTCCTTCCCAAAATTTTTGATTTAAGAATTATGTAAACCCTTGCCCTTAATAGGCATAGGATCCTATCAAGACTTTAATATCACTGCGGTAGCTGCTCCCACCTTGATTCCGCAGACTTTACCTAACTCAGCCATGGTAGCGATATGTTCACAAGGAACATCATGCTCTGCACAAGCATTCTCCACCGGCTTTTTTATTTTATCTGCAGCATCGTCGGCTAAAGCAATTATTTTTGCTCTACCATTAATTATGGCTTTCAAGGTTTGTTTGGCTCCAACCACAGTATTGGCGCCATTCTTAACTTCTGTTAAGAACATTTTTACACCCCCAAAAAGGCATAGTTATCCTAAGCGATACTTGAGTATTGTAACATTCTGAACACCCGCTGTCAAGGAATTTTTGGACTTTTTTTCGCTCTAAAGCCTTATTTATTGCCATCCTTGTTTTACACTCCACCGAGTGTTTCAAGTACCCTCATAGATGGCAAATTTTCTTCCCATCACTACCATATATTGTGGGCCTTAAGCGTTTATCTTTTTTAGTATTATAAATTTTCTCATTTTTGTATCCAATTTAGGCAATAAACATCCACCCGCATAGCGGGTGGTTTTTCCTTTTCGGGCATAGCCCTAATATTATAGGCAGCACACAAGTGTGCATTTTATTGGCCTGCCAGCCACGCATATCGTTACTTGCTACCCGTAAACGGGTCTCGTGGGTCAAATATGCTTAGCTGGTCGCCTTCTTTATCTTCTTTCAATTGATTTTCGATATACTTCTTTATTGCAGCAGTATTTTTCCCTGCTGTATCTACATAATACCCCTTGCACCAGAATTCTCTGTTTCTATATGCAAATTTCATATTGCCAAACTTTTGGAATATCATCAGACGGCTCTTTCCTTTCAGATATCCCATAAATCCCGATATGCTCAGTTTGGGTGGTATGCTAACCAACATATGAATGTGATCAGGACAAACCTCTCCCTCTATAATTTCTACGCCTTTCCATTGGCATAATTGTCGAAGAATTGTCCTTACCGCATCTCGTTTTTCTGCATAAAATATCTTTCTCCGGTACTTTGGTGCAAAAACTATGTGATATTTACAATTCCATTTTGTATGTGCTAAACTACTAGTGACATTATTTTGATCGGTCATTTTGATGTCCTCCTAATGTGTTATTTTTGCGTAACTGGCAGGTCACGCATTCATATTAACACATTAGGAGTTTTTACATCTTGTTCACCGCTAAAGCTCTATTGAACCACGCGACTATCGCGTGGTTTTCTTTATACAAAAAAAGTAGCAGACACAAGGTCCGCTACTTTTGATTAATTATTTTGTTGGTTCTTCTACTTCGGTGGTAGGTTCAGTTTCATTAACCGCTTGTTTATTAAATTTTAGTTTAATATTGCGGTATCTGCTCATACCTGTACCGGCAGGAATAAGCTTGCCAATGATAACGTTTTCCTTCAAACCAAGTAAAGGATCAACCTTGCCCTTCACAGCTGCATCAGTCAAGTTCCTGGTTGTTTCTTGGAAGGATGCTGCAGACAAGAAGGAATCGGTTGCCAAGGAAGCCTTGGTAATACCAAGCAGAATAGGATGACCTTCTGCCGGCTTCTTGTTTTCAGCCACAGCAGCATCATTCATATCTTCAAACTCGGCTACGTCAACTACCTCGCCCGGTAACATAGTAGTATCACCGGACTCATCAATACGATACTTACGCATCATTTGACGAACCATTACTTCTACGTGCTTATCGTTAATTTCAACGCCCTGAGACTTATAAACGCCCAGAACCTGTTGCACAATATAACGACGAGTAGCACTTTCACCGCTGATACGAAGAATATCATGAGGATTCAAGGAACCTTCAGTTAAACGGTCGCCCTTTTCTACATGATCGCCATCGTTCACATGAAGCTTAGCACCATAAGGAATAGCGTATTCTTCCTCTACGCCACCATTAGTTGTAATGATGACTTTCTTATTGCCACCCGGTTCAGTGGTAACATGTACTGTTCCTTCATATTCAGACAACATGCCCGGATGTTTAGGCTTACGAGCTTCGAACAATTCCTCTACACGAGGTAAGCCCTGGGTAATATCATCGCCACCTGCTACACCGCCGGTATGGAAGGTACGCATGGTCAACTGTGTACCAGGTTCACCAATAGCCTGAGCAGCAATTGTACCTACTGCCTCGCCTACTTCAACCTCTTTAGCAGTTGCTAGGTTACGTCCATAGCACTTACGGCATACGCCAAAGTGAGACTTACAGGTTAGAACGGAACGAATCTTTACTTTTTCTCTTACAGCAGCAATTGCATCAGCCATGTCTTCGGTAATGTATTGATTCTTCTTGTACATTACTTTGCCCTCAGCATCGTTAATATCTTCAGCCAAAGTACGGCCTACGATACGATCACGTAAGGATTCCAAGACAGTCTGCTTGTTCTTGCCTTCGGTGATAGCTTCAACATCAACACCATCAATGTCGTTGTTACGGATAGAAATTATCTTTACACCGGTGTCATTTAAGACTGCATTCATGGTCTTTCTGTCAAACTCAGCACCTGCAGTACCAAGAACTTTGCCATCAGAACCAATGATATCTTCAGCGATTTCCTTGTTCAGGAAGTGATGTGTCATTTGATCCTTGAAGGCAACCTTCACATCCTCATCGCTAACATTGATAACTAAGGATTCAGCTGCTTCACCCTGGGTTTCATCCTTAGGATAAAGTTGAATTTCCAAAACCTTGGTTTCAATCAGTCTGTTATAAATATCTTCTGTAATCTTAGTGTCAGCTTCAGCAACCAATTCTCCTGTAATAGGATTAATAACATTAGCTGCCAAGGTACGGTTCAGCATATAGTCATGCAGCTTGCCTTGACTGGAACCGATAACCTTCTTGCAGAATCTAGCTCTTTCCTTGACTAAATTCATGCTGATAACATCGCAATCTTCTTCTCTGACAATAACGTCCTGAGCTACGTCTACCAAACGACGGGTCAAATAACCAGAGTCAGCAGTACGCAGTGCAGTATCAGCCAAGCCTTTACGAGCACCAGTGAGTGGAAATGAAGTATTCCAATACGGTTAAGCCTTCACGGAAGTTTGCCTTAATAGGACGGTCAATGATACGACCGGAAGGATCAGCCATACAACCACGCATACCTGCCAGCTGACGAATCTGCTGCACGTTACCACGGGCACCGGAGTTAGCCATCATGTACACGGGATTGAACTTATCCAAGGTATTAGCCATCAATACTTCTGTTACTTTATCGGTGGTTTGATTCCAAATATCAATAACCTTACGATAACGTTCATCAGCACTCATCAAGCCACGATGGAAAATTGCCTCTACCTTATCTACTTCTTTTTCAGCAGCAGCTAAGATTTCAGCCTTTTCCTTAGGAATCTTAATATCAGAAACGGCAATGGAAATACCTGCCTTACAAGCATTATCATAGCCTAATTTCTTAACAGTATCCAAGACTTGAGCCGTGCCAAAGTTACCATAAAGCTTGTGAGCTTTAGCTACCAAACGTCCTAATTCTTTCTTATCAATCAATTTACCCAAGAGCCAGGTACCATCTTCTTGTTTGGAATAATAGCGCAATTCCAGAGGTAATTCATCGTTGTAAATGATATTACCAACAGAAGTAGTAACCAAGCTAAAGCCTTCGTTAGAAGGTTCAGGATAAATCTCGGCATTAGGTACCAGGAACCTTAATCTTTAGCTTGCAAAGCAACAGCTTTGTGGAAGTAAGCCAGTCTTACTTCGTTAAAGGAAGTAAAACGCTTGCCTTCGCCCATTGCGCCATCTCTGAAAATGGTCAGGTAGTAAGCTCCCAGAACCATATCCTGGGTAGGAACTGCTACAGGCTTGCCATCTTTAGGAGCCAAGATATTGTTAACGCTCATCATAAGAACTCTGGCTTCTGCTTGCGCCTCGGCAGACAGGGGCAGATGGACAGCCATCTGGTCACCATCGAAGTCGGCGTTGTAAGCAGTACAAACCAAAGGATGTAATTTAATTGCTTGCCTTCGGACAAAATAGGCTCGAAAGCTTGAATACCAAGTCTATGCAAGGTAGGAGCACGGTTTAACAGTACCGGATGTTCTTTAATAACATCTTCCAAAACATCCCATACTACAGTAGTAGCTCTTTCCACCATACGCTTAGCACTCTTAATGTTATTAGCAGTACCATCCTGCACCAAACGTTTCATAACGAAAGGCTTGAATAATTCCAAAGCCATTTCTTTAGGCAAACCGCATTGATGCATTTTCAGTTCAGGTCCTACCACAATAACGCTACGTCCGGAATAGTCAACACGTTTACCTAACAGGTTTTGACGGAAACGGCCTTGTTTACCTTTGAGCATATCTGACAAAGATTTGAGGGCTCTATTACCGGGGCCTGTACTGCTCTGCCACGACGGCCGTTATCAATCAGGGCATCGACAGCTTCTTGCAGCATACGTTTTTCGTTACGGACAATGATATCAGGAGCCTTCAGTTCTTGAAGTCTCTTTAAGCGGTTATTACGGTTAATAACACGACGATATAAATCATTTAAATCAGATGTAGCAAAACGACCACCATCCAATTGCACCATAGGGCGCAAATCAGGAGGAATAACAGGGATAACATCCATGATCATCCATTCGGGTTTGTTGCCGCTCTTTAAGAAAGCTTCGCAAACATCCAAACGACGGATAAGATTACGACGTTTAGCCAAGCTGTTTTCGTTTTTAACTGCATCTCTAAGTTCCTTAGCTAATTCTTCTACGTTGATTTCTTGCAGCAGCTCTTTAATAGCCTCTGCACCCATACCAACGCGGAAAGTATCGCCAAACTCATCTAACTTTTCTACATACTCAGCTTCAGACAGAAGCTGTTTCTTAACCAGATTGGTTTCACCGGGATCAAGAACAATATAGCTGGCAAAGTATAATACTCTTTCCAATGCTCTTTGTCCAATATCCAAGATAGCACCCATACGGGAAGGAATGCCTTTGAAATACCAAATGTGGGAAACAGGAGCAGCCAGTTCGATAGAACCCATACGGTCACGACGAACCTTAGCACGAGTTACCTCAACACCGCATTTATCGCAGATTACGCCTTTATAGCGAATACGTTTGTATTTACCGCAATGACACTCCCAGTCCTTAGTTGGGCCAAATATCTTTTCGCAGAATAAACCATCTCTTTCTGGTTTAAGCGTTCTATAATTAATTGTTTCCGGCTTTGTTACTTCGCCATGAGACCAGGATCTGATCTTTTCAGGAGAAGCTAGCCCAATACGCATTGAATCAAATTTATTAACATCTAACAAGAACACTCACTCCTTTCTACTTAAGATCATCTTTAGAGTCGTCATCATCGGGCAAACTCATATTTCCAATATCCGCAATTACGTCAAACCCTGGCTCCGGTTCTTCCCCTTCTTCGCTTTCTTCGCCTTCAGGAGTTTCGCCTTCACCGGTCTTGCCGGTAGTATCAGGCACTTCGCCCTGGATATCCACTTCCAGGTCTTTAGCAATGTCCTGATAATTTACATCATCATCTTCATCGTCCAAGTCAATTTCTTCACCGTCTTCATCCAAGACGCTGATATCCAGACCTATGCTCTGCATTTCCTTAACCAATACCTTAAAGGACTCAGGTACACCCGGTTCAGGAATGTTTTCGCCTTTAACAATGGCTTCGTAAGTCTTAACACGGCCTACTACATCATCGGACTTCACGGTTAAGATTTCTTGCAAGGTGTAAGCAGCACCGTAAGCTTCCAGTGCCCACACTTCCATCTCACCAAATCTCTGACCGCCGAATTGAGCCTTACCACCTAACGGTTGTTGGGTTACTAAGGAATACGGTCCGGTAGAACGAGCGTGAATCTTATCAGCTACCAAATGGTGCAACTTCAGATAATAGATGCAACCAACAGTTACAGGATTATCAAAAGGTTCACCGGTACGACCATCATACAAAACGGTCTTACCACTAGGATCAATACCTGCTAATTCCAAAGTCTTGTTCATGTCTTGCTCATGGGCACCGTCGAAAACAGGAACAGCCATAGGCACAGCATGATCCACAGTCTTGGGAACGCCGTATTTATCTACATCATAGCCGGCTTTTTTAAGTTCCTTGCTGATATTAGGATCTTTGTTGTCAATCTTAAGGCCCAGAGCCATAGCAGCCCAGCCCAGATGTACTTCCAAAATCTGTCCAATATTCATACGGCTAGGTACGCCCAAAGGATTCAATACGATTTGTACAGGTTCGCCATTAGGCAGGAAAGGCATATCCTCACGAGGCAAAATACGGGATACAACGCCCTTGTTACCATGACGACCGGCCATCTTATCGCCTTCGGAAATCTTACGTTTTTGTACAATATGAACTCTAACTTGCTTATTTACTCCAGGTGGCAAATCATCGCCATTTTCCCTGGTAAATACTTTAGCACTAACAATAATACCTGATTCGCCATGAGGCACACGAAGAGAGCTATCACGTACTTCTCTTGCTTTTTCAGCGAAGATAGCACGAATCAATCTTTCCTCAGCGCTTAGCTCAGTTTCTCCTTTAGGAGTAACCTTACCAACCAGAATATCACCGGGGCGAACTTCCGCACCGATTCTGATAATACCTTCTTCAGTCCAAATCTTTTAAAGCTTCTTCGGACACGTTAGGAATATCTCTGGTAATTTCTTCAGGTCCTAATTTAGTATCACGAGCATCGCAGTCATATTCTTCAATGTGAATGGAAGTAAAGACATCTTCCTTAACCAAATCTTCACTGAGAAGAACAGCATCCTCGTAGTTATAGCCTTCCCAAGGCATATAGGCTGCTACAGCGTTACGGCCCAAGGACAATTCGCCATGATCCGTTGCAGGTCCATCAGCCAAAACCTGACCCTTGGTAATATGATCGCCTTTGAAGACGATAGGTCTTTGGTTAACGCAAGTGCTTTGGTTAGAACGTTTGAATTTTAAAACATTGTATTCGTCTAAATCACCTTTTTTGGTGCGAACGACGATTTTATCGCCGCTTACGCTTTCAACAACGCCGGCATTCTTAGCCAAAATACAAACACCGGAGTCAACTGCCACCTTGTATTCCATACCGGTTCCTACTACAGGAGCCTTAGGATTGAGCAAAGGAACAGCCTGACGTTGCATGTTAGCGCCCATCAAGGCACGGTTAGCATCATCGTTTTCCAAGAAAGGAATCAGAGCAGTAGCAATGGACACAACCTGTTTAGGTGATACATCCATGAAATCAACCCTGTCAGGAGTAATGGACAATACATCATTTCTATCACGGGCAGTGAATACGCTCGTTAATGAAGGTGCCATTTTCTTTCAAAGGTTCGTTGGCCTGTGCAATGATATAGTTATCTTCTTCATCAGCAGTCAGGTAAACAATTTCATCAGTTACTTTCTTATGCTTCTTATCTACACGACGATAAGGTGTTTCAATAAAACCATATTTATTGATTACAGCGAAGGTTGACAAAGAACCGATAAGTCCAATGTTAGGACCTTCAGGAGTTTCAATAGGACACATACGACCATAGTGAGAATGGTGTACGTCACGAACTTCGTAGCCAGCACGCTCACGAGACAAACCGCCAGGTCCTAAAGCGGACAGACGACGTTTGTGAGTCAGCTCTGCCAGAGGGTTGTTCTGATCCATGAACTGGGACAACTGGCTGCTACCAAAGAATTCTTTAATGGCAGCAACTACAGGTCTGATATTAATCAAGGCTTGAGGAGTGATGATCTCAGCGTCTTGAATGGTCATTCTTTCTTTAATTACTCTTTCCATACGGGCAAGACCAATACGGAATTGGTTTTGTAACAATTCACCAACGCAACGCACACGACGATTGCCTAAATGGTCGATATCGTCTTTTTCGCCCATACCATCAATAACGTTCAGCAAATAACCAAAGGATGCTAAAACATCGTCAGGAGTAATTGTTCTAATCTTGTCGCTGATGTCAGTAGTGAAAATAACCTTTTCCGGTTTATCCATGAACTTAACATAAGCATAGGCATAGCCGGTTTGGAATATACGCCACTTTGTTCAATCTTATCAATGGCTTCATCATCAATAATAGTTCCGGCACGTAAAATAACCTTGCCTTTTTTGCCATCAGCAGTTGTTTCGCAAATAGGCTCCATTAATTCTTTGCCCATTAAGCGTTGACGCCAACCCATTTTCTTATTAACCTTATAACGACCTACGTTAGCCAGGTCGTAACGACGGTTATCAGAGAAAGTATTGGTGATTAATTGCTCAGCATTTTCCAAGTTGGCAGGTTCAGCCGGGACGCAATTTTTTATATATCTCAATTAAAGCATCTTCCCTATTCTTGGTTGGATCTTTAGCTAAAGTAGCAATCAAGAAAGGATGCTCGCCATAGAGGGCAATAATATCCTCGTTAGTGGGCAGACCCATAATTCTTAAGAGTGCAGTTGCAGGTAATTTTCTGGTTCTATCTACACGAGCATAAATAATGTCATTTAAATCAGTTTCGTACTCAATCCAAGCACCACGATTAGGGATAACGGTAGTACCATACATGTACTTACCCATAACATCCATGATCTTGTCATAATATACACCGGGAGAACGAACTAATTGGCTAACGATAACACGCTCTGCACCATTAATAACGAAGGTGCCTGTGTCAGTCATAAGCGGGAAAATCACCCATGAATACGTTAGATTCTTTAATTTCTCCAGTGTCCTTATATATTAAACGGACGTCAACATTTAGAGGTGCTGCATAAGTAGCATCTCTATCCTTACATGTTTCTACATCAAACTTAGGATCACCCAAAGTAAATTTGCTAAAATGTAACTCCAGGTTTTCCGTAAAATCTTTAATCGGAGAAATATCTTTCAATATTTCTTGCAGACCTTCTTTTATGAACCACTCATAAGACTTTCTCTGCAAATCGATTAAATGCGGCATCTTCAGAACTTCATTGATTCTGGCGTAGCTGTACCGAATTCGGTCACCAGTAGGAACCGGCTTGAACATGTAGTTTCTCACTCCTTTTCTTCTAATCTCCAAAAGCACGCAAAGACAAAAAAATCACAAGGCTCATCATCATTCTAGTGATTCTACAGCCTTGTGTATTTGCTCGTCTTAATCGTGCTCCATCTCCTCTTTTGTGAGCGGGAACGCGATGTCCAACCACTGAGCACTCGCGATACCTGTTAAATTTTCAAAAAAACTTTATGGGCATATAGTGTAACATTATTGCCAGCAACTGTCAAGAGAGTTTTTTGAAAATTGCCTACAATTAAAATTTTACTTATTATGCTCGCAGTTTATTGCCACGGGCACCTGTAGTCATGTAATGGTGCCCTTAGGCAAATAAACCTGCTCGCTTTTTACTAAGCCAATTGTAAACTATTCCTTCAAAAGGGGACAGCGGACGCGCTTCCCTTCTGTCCCACTAGGTCATGCCGGGTTTGTTGAGAGAAGGCGGTTTAGTGACAAGATATGAAACAATGAAAAATGCAGGTGGGATAGGGATTTCCTCCCAGGGTCAAGGCCGTTTCTCTCCCACATTACACCTAGACCGCCAAGAAGGTGGTATAGACCCTTTCCTTCCAGATCAAGGCCGTTTCTCTCCCACATTACCCTAGACCAACAAGAAGGTGGTATAGACAAGAAACAATGAAAAATGCAGGTGGGGATAGGACTTTCCGGTCCATCCCACACCTGCATTTTGAAATTGTGACACAGTATATACCACCTTATCGGCGGTCTTTTACTATTTCAGCTCTACTTTAGCGCCAGCATCTTCCAATTTTTCTTAATATCATCAGCTTCAGCCTTAGCAGCCTTTTCCTTAACAGCCTTAGGAGCTCCGTCAACCAATGCTTTAGCTTCTTTCAAGCCTAAACCAGTGATTTCGCGAACAACTTTGATTACGTTGATCTTGGAAGCACCAACGTCAGTCAATACAACGTCAAATTCAGTTTGTTCAGCACCGGCAGCAGCACCACCAGCAGCAGCAGGAGCAGCAGCAGCTACAGGAGCAGCAGCGCTAACACCAAACTTTTCTTCCAAAGCCTTTACCAATTCAGATAATTCCAAAACGCTCATTTTCTCAATTGCTTCCATAATTTGATCCTTATTCATTATAAATACCTCCGAAATTTTAATTTTATGGGCTATGCCCTAATTTGTTCAACCTGTTTTATTAAGCAGATTGTTTTTCTTTTTCTTGCCGTACAGCTTCCAAAACATATACGAAGTTGCGGATAGTTCCTTGTAGAACATTGGCCAGTCCGGATATAGGAGCTTGCATGCTTCCCAACATCTTTGCCAACAGTTCTTCTCTGGAAGGAAGAGCAGCCAAAGCTTTAACTTCATCAACAGAGATTTGCTTGCCATCCAAAATACCGCCCTTTAATTCAAGAGCCTTGTGGTCTTTGGAGAAATTATTAAGAATCTTAGCAGCAGCTACAGGGTCCTCAGGAGAAACTGCAATAGCAGTGTTATGCTCCAAAATGGGCTCTAAGCCTTCAATACCAACTTCTTTAGCAGCAATGCGGATAAAAGTGTTCTTAGCAACAGAGTACTTAACACCTGCTTCACGCATAGCACTTCTTAGTTTGGTATCTTCTGCTACAGTTAAACCACTGTAGTTAACGAAGACAATACCTTTAGCAGCTTTTAAAAGTTCCTTTAACTCAGCAACTTTAGCAGCTTTTTCAGGTCTAATATCATGCATCAATTACACACCTCCTGTCTTGTAAAAGTAGTAATCAATGAAAAGACCTCTCGGCACGCAGCCGGAGGTCGTATATTTATACTCTCCGACCTAGGCAGGTAGATAAATCTTTACGCTTGTGCACCTGCTGTCTCTGGTCCGATGGTCATTTTCTATTTGATTATTTACCGTTGTTAGCTTTAAGGGTATCAATGTGAACGCCAGGTCCCATGGTTGTGGACAAGGTAATGCTCTTTAGATACTGGCCTTTAGCTCCAGACGGTTTAACCTTGATGATGGTATCAATCAAAGTTAAGTAGTTTTCCAAAAGTGCGGTTTCATCAAAGGAAGCCTTACCAATGGAAGTTTGTACGTTACCTGATTTATCAGTACGGTATTCAATCTTACCAGCTTTGATTTCACCAAGAGCTTTAGTAAGATCCATGGTCACAGTACCGAATCTTAGGGTTAGGCATTAAACCTTTAGGTCCCAAGATTTTACCTAGACGACCAACAGTTCCCATCATATCGGGAGTTGCTACGCATACATCAAATCCAGTCCAGCCGCCTTTGATCTTCTCAATAGTTTCATCGTCACCGATAAAATCTGCACCGGCAGCTTGTGCTTCTTGGACTTTAGCGCCCTTAGCAAAAACTAAAACGGTTTTGGATTTACCAGTGCCATGAGGAAGAACCAAAGCACCACGTACTTGTTGATCAGCATATTTAGGATCTACACCTAAACGAATAACTGCTTCCACAGTGCTGTCAAACTTGGTGATGGCGGTTTTCTTTACTAGGGCAACTGCTTCCTTAGGGGAATACATTTTGCCTGCTTCAATCAATTTTGCTGCATCAATATACTTCTTACCCATTTAAAATCCTCCTTGTGGTCAAACGGCTTTTAGCCTCCCACTACATCAATTAATCTTCGATAGTGATACCCATGCTTCTAGCGGTACCTTCTACCATACGCATTGCTGCTTCAACAGAACCAGCGTTTAAATCTTTCATTTTCAAGGTAGCAATTTCACGAACCTTGTCGCGTTTAACAGTTGCTACTTTTTTCTTGTTAGGCTCACCAGACGCTTTTCAATACCAGCTGCTTTCTTCAAAAGAATTGCAGCAGGAGGAGTCTTGGTAATAAAGGTAAATGAACGATCTTCAAATACTGTAATTTCAACAGGGATAATCAAGCCTGCTTCTTTAGCAGTACGCTCTTAAAGTCCTTTACGAAAGCCATAATATTGATTCCTGCCTGACCTAGTGCCGGGCCAACTGGAGGAGCTGGTGTTGCCTTACCTGCGGGAACTGCAGCTTAACCATTTTAATAACTTTCTTCGGCATTTGTTACACCTCCTTAATTGTAAGTTTCTATCTATTGTACTTCTTCGACTTGCGTGTAATCAACTTCTACAGGAGTTTCGCGACCAAACATGTTAACCAGGACTTTAACCTTCTGGCGTTCGTCGTTAATGGTTGCTACAGTTCCTATAGAGCCTTCAAAGCCAGGTGCTTTAATACGCACGGTTTGATTGATTTTAACAGGACACTCCATGTGAACTCTTTCGGTAGTGTCCCCGGGATGCTTAGGCAAAGCTCCCAGAATTCTTTCCACTTCACTATCAGTTAAAGGAATGGGTTTGTTGCCGCTGCCTACGAAGCCGGTTACACCGGGCGTATTGCGGACAGCATACCAAGTCCGGTCGTCTACGATCATTTCCACCAGTACATAGCCCGGGAAAACTTTTCTTTCTACGACCTTCTTCTTATCATCCTTAATGTCAATTTCATTTTGCATGGGAACTAAGCACTGGAAGATCATATCTTCCATGCCTAAGGAATGTATCTTGCGTTCCAGATTGGCACATACTTTGTTCTCATAGCCTGAATAGGTATGAATTACATACCAATGTCTATTGCCTTCCATTATCAATTTACTCCCATCAATAAACGGAATAGTTGACCGAATATTGCATCGATGCCCCAAATGGCACCAGCGCAAAAGAACGTAGCAATAACGACAACAATTGTATAAGCTGTCAATTCTTGTCGTGTAGGCCAAGTTACTTTCTTCATTTCATTTTTAGTTTCACGATAAAAAAGAGTTAACCCTGAGGTACTCTTTAAATCTGTTGTAGATTGTGGAACTGCCATATTATCGCTCCTAAATTACTTTGTTTCTTTGTGCAAAGTAGTCTTTTTGCAGAATTTGCAATATTTATTGATTTCTAAACGATCGGGATTATTCTTTTTATTCTTTAATGTTTGGTAATTACGTTGCTTGCATTCAGTACATGCCAAGGTAACTCCCACGCGGTTTCCAGCTGCCATCCTAAACACCTCTCTCGACTCTAAAATAACATTTTGCTTAAAATGTTGCCCATATAGCGTAACATAACTTACAACTTATGTCAACAAAAAAAGACGAGGCCGATAGGTTAATCGGCCTCTCTTAATTCATTGTTTAGCAGATTATTTCTCAGCAATTTCGGTTACAACACCGGCACCAACAGTATGGCCGCCTTCACGAATAGCGAAGCGCAGACCTACTTCGATAGCAATCGGGGTAATCAATTCGATATCCATTACTACGTTATCGCCGGGCATTACCATTTCAGTTCCTTCAGGCAAGTGTGCAACACCTGTTACGTCGGTTGTTCTGAAATAGAATTGGGGACGATAGCCATTGAAGAACGGTGTATGACGACCGCCTTCTTCTTTGGTCAGTACGTATACTTGACCTTTGAATTTGTATGAGGATGAATGGAACCGGGTTTTGCCAATACTTGGCCACGCTCGATTTGATCTCTTTCAATACCACGGAGCAGGCAGCCGATGTTATCGCCGGCCATTGCTTCATCCAAGGTCTTATGGAACATTTCCAAACCGGTAGCAACGCTTTGTTTCTTCTCTTCGCTTAAGCCGACAATCTCTACAGTATCGCCAACCTTAACAGAGCCACGCTCTACACGGCCAGTAGCAACAGTACCACGACCGGTAATGGTCATTACATCTTCTACAGGCATTAAGAAAGGTTTGTCCAAGTCACGAGCAGGAGCAGGAATATAGCTGTCTACTGCATCCATCAATTTCATGATGTTAGCTTCTTGTTCAGGATCGCCTTCCAAAGCCTTCAAAGCGGAACCAACAATGATAGGAATCTCGTCGCCGGGGAAATCATAGCTGGATAATAGTTCTCTTACTTCCATTTCAACCAATTCGATAAGTTCAGGATCATCTACTTGGTCGCTCTTGTTCAGGAACACTACCATGGCAGGCACACCAACCTGGCGAGCTAGCAAAATGTGTTCACGGGTCTGAGGCATTGGGCCATCAGCTGCAGATACTACCAGGATAGCACCATCCATTTGTGCTGCGCCGGTGATCATGTTCTTTACATAGTCAGCATGGCCTGGGCAGTCAACGTGTGCATAGTGACGATTCTTGGTTTGATATTCTACGTGAGCGGTATTAATGGTAATACCACGTTCTCTTTCTTCCGGAGCTTTATCAATCATGTCATAAGCCATGTACTCTGCTCCGCCTTGCTTAGACAGCACCTTTGTGATAGCTGCAGTCAAGGTGGTCTTACCATGGTCTACGTGACCGATGGTACCAATGTTAACATGGGGTTTACTTCTATCAAATTTTTGTTTAGCCATTAATACTACCTCCCAACGTTTCTTTTGTATTTATAACCATTATACTACTTTTTACTTCCAATATAAAGGTTATTGATAAATTTGGTGGCGGCACACGGATTTGAACCGCGGACACGCCGGGTATGAACCGACTGCTCTAGCCAACTGAGCTATGCCGCCAAATGGAGCTGATGACCAGAATCGGACTGGTGACCTTATCCTTACCAAGGATACGCTCTACCGACTGAGCTACATCAGCATATGGGTGCGGGGGTTGGACTTGAACCAACGACCTCCGGGTTATGAGCCCGACGAGCTACCAACTGCTCCACCCCGCGATAAAAATTGGTGGAGAGGGAAGGATTCGAACCTTCGAAGCCAGAGGCGGCAGATTTACAGTCTGCTCCCTTTAACCACTCGGGAACCTCTCCATATACTACGGGGTTAAATGGAGCTGGCAAAAGGAATTGAACCCTCAACCTACTGATTACAAGTCAGTTGCTCTACCATTTGAGCTATGCCAGCATTTAATCCGTAACGCAATTAAGTATATAAAAACTAAAGCTCATTGTCAATAGTTTTCTTACAGGAATTAGATTTTTTCTATCTATAAAAAAACCACAAGGTGAAAATTGCCAAAAGTATTCTATAGATACCAAAAGAAGTCAACGTGTATTTATGCAGGAACTTCATAAACCACACGATGGAAAAATAAGCTACCACAAAAGCTACTACGAAGCCAATGGCCAGCACTTGCAAGTCCCCCATACTTAAGCCATGAAGATTTTTTAGCAGCTCATATAAGCAGGCACAGGTCATGATGGGCAGAGCCATGATAAAGGTAAAGTCTGCACCGGCCTTGCGTCCTACGCCTACCAGCATGGCTCCGCCAATAGTAGAACCGGAGCGGGAAAACCCAGGCCACAAAGACAAGAATTGAAAGAAGCCGATGTACAAGGCTTGCTTTAAGCTAATGCCATCTACAGTCTGCACCAGCTGGTCTTGTTTATTTTTTGTTGCATATTCAGCACCGATTAAAAGCAGTGCTCCTAAAAATAAACCAATAGCTACAGTAAAAGGAGAAAATAAATATTTCTTAATGAAAGAATGAATCAGCAAGGCAAAAAGCATGGTTGGAACGCAGCCTGCCAAAACATGATAAGCACTAAGTCCCTGCCCCATCTTCCACCCTGCAGGGGTAAAAAATTTCTTAAATCTTTCTTTATAAAGAACCAGCACAGATAAGATAGCACCTAGTTGAATTACTATTTCAAATATCTGAGCTAAGTTTCCTGTAAAGCCAATCATACTGCCTACGATAATCATATGCCCTGTAGAAGATACAGGTAAAAATTCTGTAAGGCCTTCTACAATGCCTAAAACAACTGCAATTAAATTTTGTTCCACAATGTCCATCCTTTATAATCAAAATCAAAAAGAAAGAGTACAAGGAAAATCTTGCACTCTTCTGCAAACAATAATTTTATTAGTTAGTCTCCAAAGCAAATACCAATTTCTCTTGCTGCTTGTACTATATCAGAATCAGTAGGCACATAATGAGGCTCAGATGCTACTTTCTTGATAGGCACAGGAACAATTTTATTTGCTTGTAAGGCCACCATCACATTATAGTTTTTAGCAATAGCTGCTTCTGCTGCTCTAACGCCATATCTGGTAGCCAGCATTCGGTCATAAGCTGTGGGGCTGCCGCCTCTTTGCAGATAGCCTAATACTGTACATCTTGATTCAATACCGGTTTTTTCCTCAATAGCCCTAGTTAGTTTCTCACCGACACCGCCTAAGCGAATTGGTTCAAAGCTACCCTTAACCATACGAGCTACGGTAATATCACCGCCCAAAGGTTTAGCGCCTTCAGCAACAGTAATAATACTAAACTTCTTGCCGTGCTTTTGTCTATCCATTACTTTTTCTACAACAGATTCCAGTTTATAAGGAATTTCAGGAATCAAAATAACGTCAGCACCACCGGCAATACCGGAATGAAGAGCAATCCAGCCTGCATAACGGCCCATTACTTCCAGGACCATTACTCTATGGTGAGCTTCGGCTGTGGTATGAAGCCTATCCAAGGCTTCTGTTGCCATCGCCATGGCTGTATCAAAACCGAAAGTACGCTCTGTGCAAGGCAGATCATTATCTATAGTCTTTGGTACGCCAACTACATTAACTCCCAATTTTTCATGGAGTTCATCAGCTATGTGCAAGCTACCATCTCCGCCAATTACAATCAAACAATCTATATTGCGCTTGGACAGATTGCTTGCTACGACTTTACTCATATCCTTATAAATAATATTGCCCTTGGCATCCTCGCCGGAATCATACTTAAAAGGATTATCACGATTAGTAGTACCCAGCACAGTACCGCCTTCAGGCAGTATGCCTGATACATCCTTTAAGGACAGGAGTTTCATATCTCCTACAATTAAACCATGGAAACCATTAGCAATACCATAAATCTCATAGCCGCTGTATATCGCTGTTTTGACTACGGCTCTAATTACTGCATTTAAACCGGGACAATCGCCGCCACCGGTTAAAACAGCCAATGTACCTTTAGACATTAATTCTCATTCTCCTTTACTTTACTTCCCAAACCCTTAGGCTGCCAACCGGCATTCTAATTGATTCAGTACCGTCAAACTTATCATAGCAAAGCTGATCATCTTTAACATAACCCGGCCATGCCAAAACCAATGTAAATTCTTTACCCAGTTCATTAAGCAAAGAAGGAACATCAATATGGAACACCGGCACAAAGAAAGTCTGAACTCTGTCCAGCATTATAACACCGGAAGTATAAGTAGACAATACTTCTTTCATCATAGCTGCTGCCTTCTCTTTTCTTTCCGTAGGCATCAATTCCAAAAAGCTCTCCGTAATTAATAAGCGGCAATCAACATAGTCCCACCCTTTAGTTTCTGCTGCTTCACGTAGGACTTTGCTTTTGCCGCTACCAGGCTTACCTGTAACAACTAAAATTTTTGTTTCTTTTTTTTCAACTTCTGCAACCTCTTGGACAAATTCTTCTAACTGGCTCATTTTTTTGCCCTCCTCACAAGTTATCGTTACTAACTATCCGTTACACTTCTCCGTTATCTTATTTCTGCACTAAGCAGGAAATTCCTTTAAAACTAATTTTAAATCTATAAATTTTCACTACTTTTTAAGTATCTGTTACATATCTATCATTTTTTGGCATTTCTCAGTGCACTTAGTCGGTCTCCCTTGGCACTAATAGCCACTAAACCCTTATAAATATTACGTAAATCTATTTTATCGCCATTTTCAAGCTTAAACTTGCTTAGCTTCCGTTTCACCCTGGTTAACGCATTGTCTATGGACTTGCTATGCCTGCCCAGCTCTACGGAGATTTCCTGGTAAGATTTGCCGTCTAAATAGTATCTTAAGACCTGCCACTCCAAATCACTAAGGATTTTGTTCAATTCTACTTCTAAGTTATTATATTCCTCTTTGTCTACTAACATTTCCTCCGGATTAACCACATCAATGCCGGACAAAACATCAAGCAAGGTATGCTCAGAATCTTCAGCATAAATAGGTTTATTCATGGATACATAGGTATTCAAAGGAATTTGCTTTTGACGGGTAGCATTTTTTACTGCCGTAATAATCTGCCGGCCAATGCATAACTCAGCAAAAACCTTGAAAGAAGCCTTCTTATCAGGCTTGTAGTCCCTAATCGCCTTAAACAGGCCAATCATGCCTTCCTGAAGAACATCTTCTCGTTCTGCACCTACCAAGAAAAACCTTTAGCCTTATTATAGACTATTTTTTTATACTTTAAGAGTAAATATTTTTGAGCCTCGGGGTTACTGTGGGTATGAACTTCAGCTACAATGTCTTCGTCTGTCATTTGGGCGAAATCGGTAGTTGATTTTTTTCTTTTTTCTTCTGCCACAAGTATTCTCCTTTTCTAACATTTCTTGCCAGGCGGCTTTTAGAAAAACCCGTCTGCTTGTCTTAAATTCTACCATTTTCTTCTAAAAAGTGTCAATGAAACTAAAATGAACTTTTTGTAACAAATATACACTATTTTACAGCTGTCAGCCTTTGACGTACTACTTCATAAAGCAAAACTGCTCCGGCTGCGGAAGCATTAAGTGAACCAACGCCACCTTGCATAGGAAGACTTACTACTAGATCACAATTTTCCTTTACCAGGCGTCCTAAGCCCTTACCCTCTGCTCCAATTACCACAACCAAGGGTCCGGTCAGCTTCGCTTCGTAATAGGGCTGTCCATCCATATCTGCACCCACTACCCAAAAGCCTCTTTTTTTCAGGTCTTGGAGAACCTGGCTAATGTTGCCAATCTTAATAACAGGTACATATTCCACTGCACCCGCCGAAATTTTAGCTACTACAGCGTTAAGCGGACAAGATCTACGTTGTGGTAAAAGCACGCCATGAACACCTGCGGCATCAGCTGTCCTGATTAAGGCTCCTACATTCTGAGGATCCTGCAGCTCGTCCAAAAGCAAAAGCAGGGGTGGTACGTTTTGAGCCTTGGCCTTAGCCAAAGCAGTATCCAAAGTACTAAACTCCACAGGAGCACCTTGAGCAATAACGCCCTGATGTCTAAGGCCTTGAGCCATTTCTTCCAGCTTGCTTTTTTTCACATATTCAATGAGGCAGCCGGTTTGCCTGGCCAAATGTTCAATTTCGCCCAGACTACCCCCTTCTGCCCCTTCCTGGATGAAAAGCTTATTTAGGGCATGGCCGTTTTTCAACGCTTCCCTCACTGCATTACGTCCTACGATAATATCTTCCATACACTTCTCCTGCCTAATTTAATTATAAAAGAATGGTAAGATGACAAGTTGCATCTTACCATTACCTTCATCAAGATTAGTTTATTTTAGTTTAGTAGCAAAGTCAAAGCCAAATTGTTCTGCTGCTTCAATTTCGCTAGGGCTGGGACGCCACTTGCAATTATAACCGGGCACCAATTCCATGCCGGCCTTAGCAATGAATTCTTCAATATCCTTTTGAGCTCCACCACACCAGCCATAGGTACCAAAAGCTGCGGCTTTCTTGCCAACAGGTTTAAGACCTTTCAGATAAGTCATAAAAGCACCAATAGTTGGCATCATGCCATAATTCTGGGTAGGAGAACCAATTAAAACAGCCTTAGCCGTTAAAATTTCGCCTATGATGACAGCTTTCATCTCGCTGGTATATCTATAAAGCTTTACGTCAGTTCCGGTGGCAGAGATGCCTTTTACGATGGCTCTGGCCATAGCTGTAGTACCGCCCCACATGGAGTCATATACCACCACGATTTTATCATCTTGCTTGCCTTGGCCCCATTCAGTATACTTAGCCAAAATGTCCTGAATATGGCTGCGCCAAATACAACCATGACAGGTTGCCAACATTTTAATGGGTAGGCTCTTAACTGTCTTTAAAGCTGGACCGATTAGTTTAGCATAGGGGAACAAAATATTGGCAAAATATCTTTGTGCTTCATACAGCATGATGTTAAGATCAACTTCGTCATCAAAACGTTTGCTGCTGCAAAAATGTTGACCGAAGGAATCACTGGAAAACAAAATTTGTTCTTCTGGGCAATAGGTAACCATAGAATCAGGCCAATGCAACATAGGAATGGGTACAAAGGTTAAAGAGTGTTGACCCAGTTTTACGGTGTCACCGGCTTTAACTACCTGGAAATTAAAAATATCGCCATAATGTTCAATGGATTCGTTTTTGCCTTGCATGCTAATATAGAATTTAGCATTAGGACAAGCTTTAGCTAGCGCAGGCATAGAGCCGGAGTGATCAGGTTCTACATGGTTGATGATAACAACATCAATCTTAGCAGGATCTACTACCTTTCTAATATTGGCCAACTGTTCCTCAGCATACATTGCTTTAACACCATCTATTAAGCAAACCTTCTCATCCATAATGAGATATGAATTATAGGTTACTCCTCTGGGAGTGGAAAAGCCATGAAAATCATGCATGTTCCAATCAATAATACCTACATCAAAAATATTTTTTACTAATTCTTGTGGTTTCATCTGCATAACTCCTTTCAAAAACCTTTTATGTACTTATTATATAACTTTCTGAGCTTGCTAACAACGATTATTAATATGCCGAAGCCAAAAGCGAGCAGGTTTACTTGCCTAAGGGCACCATTACTAGACTACAGGTGCCCGGGGCAATAAACTGCGAGCTATTTTAAAATTATGCTCTTGCCAGTAAAGTCCCTGTCTTAGCCTCTTTGTCCAAGAATAATTCCAGCTGATGGAACTTGTTCAAGGTACTTCTGTGACCAACGCTGACAATGGTGGTATTTTTCAATTGCTCTTCTACAACAGCATAAACAGCTGCTTCGGTAGCTTCATCCAAAGCAGAAGTTGATTCATCCATGAAGAGCCACTCAGGTTCATAAATAAGTGCCCTGACGAAAGCCAGTCTCTGCTGCTCTCCTACAGAAAAAACATGGGACCAATCTGCTTCTTCATTTAAATATTTGGACAAATAGCCAATATGGCACAAATTCATGAGTGTAATTAATTCTTCATCAGTTTTTGTTTTAGTTCCTGGATATAAAACCGAATCCCGTAAGGTTCCCAAAGGCAAATAAGGTTTTTGAGGAATGAACATTACCTTATTCAAAGCAGGCATGGTCAAGCCGCCTTTAACATAAGGCCAAATACCTGCCAGGCTTCTTAATAAGGTACTCTTGCCACTGCCGCTGGCGCCCTTGATGATAACATTGGTACCGGGCTCTAATTTTATATTAAGCTTTTGGACAATAGGACCACCGTTGGGCAAATCTACTTCCATGTCATTCATGTCTATTTCAGGAGTTGTACCAACAGTACGATTTAAATTTATTTGCGGTTTTTCGGCTGTTACAGTCTGCATGTGCAGGCCAAAGCCGGTAAGTCTGGTAACCACAGCTTGCCAGGAAGCGATTTGAGCATACATGTCCACAAAGTAAGACAAAGACTCCTGCACCCTGCCAAAAGCGGTAGCCACCTGCATCAAGCCGCCTAAAGTAATTTGCTTGCTTAAATATCTGGGAATGGTAACTACAAAAGGAAAAATAATGGCAATTTGGGAATAAGCGGAATTAATCCACACCAATTGTTTTTGCTTTTGAATGATTTTCCAAAAATTATCTAACAAAATACGAAAACGCCCTTTAAATACCTTGCTCTCTTGCTCTTCACCGGAATAAAACGCAATACTTTCTGCGTTTTCTCTCATGCGCATCATGCTAAAACGAAAGTCAGCTTCATACCTTTGCTGGGCAAAATTTAGTCCTACCAATTTATTACCCACCTTGTAGGTAATCCAAGTACCGATAATGGAATAAAGCAAGGCTACCCAACCAAATAACCCTCTACATGTATGGGATGTCCAGCCAAAGTAAAATCCAACGGTCCTGACAACGACCACAAAATAACTATAAAAGAAATTAAAGTACAAAAGGCTTTAAGAATACCAATACTAAAAGAAAGTGTATTAGTTACAAACAAATTAACATCCTCACTGATACGCTGATCAGGGTTATCTGTATCTACCCCAAACATTTGCAGACGATAATAGGTTTTATGACTGAGCCATTCATCAATATAGTTATTGGTGAGCCAAAGTCGCCAGTTAATAATCAAGACTTGTTGTAAATAATAAGAATACACCGCCAAAATAATATAAATAAACGCTAAAATCGTAAAGCGTTTTAACTGATGGAAAATTTCATTGGTTTCATAATTTTGCAGAGCGGTATAAAAAGCATTGTTCCACTCATTCAGCAAAACCAGCATATACACTACGCCTAAGGTAAGGGCCACAATGGCGGCCAATAACAAAAAAGCTTTCTTTTTTTCTTCTGATTGCCAATAACTTTTGGTTAGGTTCCAAACATTAACTAAAAACTGTTTGCTTTCTGCAAATTTTTGCATGCTATGCACCATCCTAAGGGTACTGCCCAATCAGGGCAGAGATTAATTAGATTATGTGTATTATTATAATACTTATATCAAGAAAAGAGTGTGAAAAAAATAAATAGTACTATAAAACATACCTCAAAAAGAAAACTACAAAAAAGGGGTCTTGCCGATGCTTGATTTAAGCATTGCAAGACCCCTTTTACGCGACAGGCTTTCACACCTTTTGAAAAATTACTCTGTTTTGTTACAACCTTTTTAATTAAAGTTACTTTGTTTCAGTAGGTGCCTGTGAATCCTCATCAAAGCTACCCATAGGTATTTCGCTATGGAATATTCTCTCCACTACCAAAAACAGTACTGGCACAAAGAACAAGCAGTACAAAATACCAATAAGCATACCGCCTATGATGGCGGTGCCGATGGAAATACGGCTTCCTGCACTGGCACCGGTAGCAAAAGCTAAGGGGAAAGCACCAATAATGGTAGAAAAGGCCGTCATCTGAATAGATCTGAAACGAGCCTTAATGGCATCGACAATGGCAGGAATAACATGCATACCATTATCCACATTCATCTTGGCATATTCTACGATTAGAATGGAAGCCTTGGCTGACAAACCAATCAGCACAATCATACCTATCTGCATGTAAATATCACTTTGTAAGCCACGCAGGAATTGCAAACCAACGCACCCCAGCACTGCAGCAGGAACTGCCATGATGATGGATAATGGCAAGGACCAGCTTTCATACAGAGCAGCCAGGCACAAGAACACGAAAATCAGGGAAATGACAAAGACAATCATGGAGCTGTAGCCTGCAGAATGTTCTTCACGGCTTTGGTCTACCCATTGGAAGGTATAACCTTCCGGTAGTTTCTGAGACAACACTTCTTCCACTGCTGTCATAGCTTGACCTGTACTGTACCCGGTAGCAGGAGCGCCTGCTATCTTGGCTCCGGCCACACCATTAAACCTTGTAATAGTAGGCGAAGAAGGTGTCAGCTTGCTCTTAACCAAAGCATTCAAGGGCACCATATTGCCATCACTGCTACGAACAAACAAGGAACTCATGGCCGTTGTATCAAGTCTGTATTGTGATTCAGCCTGCATAACAACCTTCCAAACCTGTCCAAACAAATTGAAATCGTTGATTTCAGAACCACCCAGGAAAGCTTGTAAGGTGGTAAACACAGAAGAAACAGGAACATTAAGGCTCTCGGCCTTATCTCTGTCCACCTCAAATTGGTAAGCCGGAGTATTGGTATTAAAGGTAGTATAGGCAACCTGTATTTCAGGGCGCTTATTTAAATCAGGCAACAGGCTGTTTACCGTCTGAGCCAATTTATCTGTACCTTGTCCGTTGACATCCATAATGTAAAGACTTAAAGAACCGGTATTTGACATACCAGGCAAAGTAGCCACATTAAATGCCATAATATTGGCCTCTGGTGTCTGAGCTCCAATTTGATTGGCTTTGTTGATCAAGCTCTTAATGCCTTGGTCAGGATCAGTTCTTTCACTGATGTTTTTAGCTGCAATGTATACCATGCCGGCGTTAGGTTTACGAGCCATGGCCAACACATCCACACCTGCTACCTCAATTACGTTCTGTACACCCGGCAAAGCTTTAATCTTCTTTTCCAAATCATCCATAATTTTTATAGAACGATTGGTAGAAGCCGCTGGCGGTAGCTGGAAGGAAACCAGAGCAAAGTTCTGATCTTCTTCAGGTACATAAGCACTGGGAATAGCTTTAAATATTCCTGCAATCAATACAGCCATTATTAACAAGGAACACATACTAAGTTTAAAATATCTCAATAACAATTTAACTTTGTCTACATAAACACCTGTAGCAGCTTCCAGTACTTTGTTAAACTTATCGAAAGCTCTGTTAAGAAAATTGTCTGACCTATTTTCCTTTTTAGGTCTTAAAACCAGGGAACACATGGCAGGACTTAGAGACAGTGCCACAATACCGGAAATAGTTAAAGCTACGGTAATGGTCAAAGCAAACTGTTTATACAATACACCCGTAGTACCACCTAAGAAAGATACCGGTAAGAACACGGCGAAAAGTACAAAGGCCGTAGCTACAATAGGACCGGATACTTGTTGCATAGCACGATAAGTTGCTTCCTTAGGGGACATGCCCAAAACATCAATGTTATGGGTACAAGCTTCTACTACAACGATAGCATCATCTACTACAATACCAATAGCTAATACCAAAGCAAACAAAGTCAAGGTATTGATGGTAAAGCCAAAGATTATGAAAGATGAAAACGTTCCTATCAAGGAAACAGGAATGGCCATGGTAGGTACCAAAGTAGCCCGCCAATCCTGCAAGAATAACCAGGTAATCAAAACTACCAACAACAATGTTTCAATAAATGTTGAAGCTACTTCTCTAATGGAATCTCTTACATAATCCGTATTATCCTGTACGATAGTCAGCTTCATATCTTCAGGAAAGTCTTTTTCTGCTTCTTTCAAAACCGCTCTGCATTTAGCCACGGAGTTTAATGCATTGGCATCAGTATTTAGATAAATAGGATAAATAACGGAACCTTCTCCATCAAGTTTACCTACTACACTATCACTACGTGGCCCTAATTCCACTTTGGCCACATCTTTGATGCGTACTACCGAGCCATTAGTATTGCGAAGAATAATGTTACCAAATTCTTCCGGTGTTTCTAATCTGCCTTTGGTACGAGCAGAATATTGGAACTCCTGCTCCTTTTCATTAGGGCGGGTACCAATGGAACCTACAGGTGCCTGTACGCTCTGAGTCGTTACAGCAGAGCTAATATCACTGGCCGTAATACCCAGCTGCGCCATCTTCTGAGGATTCAGCCAAATACGCATACTGAGCTCCGGACCATACTCTTCTACACTGGAAACGCCTTGCACACGTTTTAAAGCATCAATAAAGTGCGTAGCACCGTAGTTCTTTAAGAACACGTTATCATAAGTATGATTAGGTGAGGTCAAAGCAAAATACATAATTGTTTCTGCAGATTCCTTGCTGGTGGTAACACCATAAGCAGTAACTGAAGAAGGTAGAGAAGCATTAGCCTGAGAAACACGATTCTGTACCTTAACAGTAGACATATCCGGATCTGCTTTTAAATCAAACATAATATCCAAAGAGTAGTTACCGCTATCATCACTGGTAGAACGCATATCAATCATGTTATCTACGCCGTTAACTTTTTTTTCAATAGCTTGTGCTACAGATTGTTCCACAACCTCGGCGTTAGCACCTACATAGTTGGTCGTTACTCTTACACGGGGATTAGAGATCTGAGGATATTGAGCTATGGGCAGATTATAAGCTGACAAAGCTCCAATAAATACTATTATTATAGACAATACACAGGCAAATACGGGATGGTCAATAAAATACTTTGTCACTATTCTTTACCTCCCACACTATTTAGAAGCGGATGGCATAGTCGTCTTGCCTCCGCTGGCAGATGTTGCTGTGGTGTCCAAATCCTTTTCTGTAATCATAGTTGGATTAACAGTGGTGTCTTTATTAACCTTTTGGATGCCCTCGGCAATAATCGTTTCGGAACCATCCAAGCCACTTTCTACCAACCATAAGCGACCAATACGTGCTCCTAAGGTTACTTCTCTCATAATAACCTTATTATCACTACCCACTATGTAAACAAAATGCTTATAGAGCAAATCAGTAACCGCCCTTTGTGGAATCAAGATGGCATTAGGACGAGTAGACCCTACCAAAGTGATATGAGCAAACATGCCCGGCAAAAGTACTCCATTAGGATTAGGGAACTCTGCCTTTAAAGTCAGTGTACCGGTAGTACTATCTACGCTTCTATCAACTTCATTAACCACACCCTTGGCAGGATAAACACTACCATCACTTAAAGTCATGGTAATATCCGTCAATCTTCCACTATTACTCGTATTGCCTTGCATTAATTTCAGATAATCGTTTTCTGCTAAGGAGAATTTAACACGCATAGGGTCACTATTGGAAATGCTGGTCAGCACTGTAGAGCTGGCAGTAACATAGCTTCCTTCTGCCAGGCAGTTAGTATCAACCTTACCAGCAAAGGGAGCAACTATATTAGTATCTCCCACGTTAACACGCGCATTATCTACCAGTGCCTGCTGAGCTGCTACACTAGCTTGAGCCTGCTCCAGCTGAGTATTGTAGCTATCCATAGTTTGTCTGGAAACAGCACCTTGTTGATACAAGGTCTGATAACGGGCAGCATCTTTGGCAACATTAGCCAGGTTAGCCTGAGCGTTAGCCAAATTAGCCTGAGCATTGTACATGCTATTCTGGTAATTTCTAGGATCAACCACATAGAGAAGTTGACCAGCCTCTACTACATCGCCGCCATTAACTAGTTTTTGCACAATGTTACCGGTTACTTTAGATTTAATTTGGACTTCATTCTTAGCCTCTACAAAACCAGTGTAGTCATAAGTCAAAGGAGTATCTCTTTTGATTACCTTCATAGTTTTGACTGCTACGGCACCGCCCTGAGGTGCTGCCTTTTTTTTGCTGCAGCCTACTACTGATAAAAGCAACAAAGTTGATAAGCCCAAGGCTATGATTTTCTTTTTTTTCAACATCTTTTAGCCTCCTGATTGGGAAAACCTAATTCTTCAAACTTACTTAATATAAATAAATATTGACGCATCAGTCAATTTGGACACATGGGTAATTATAGCTGATACCCTACTAAAACACAACTTTAAAATTATGATATTTTTATGTCTTTTCCTCATATTTACTATAAACTTCTCTATTTTTCAGCATTTGACTGCTTAGTCAAAATTTCGTCCCGAATCTCGCCTTTTTTCAAGAAAATAGCCACTTTGTTGGCACTTAAGCCAAATTCTTTGCCTTCGCCATATAAAAGAACCAAATTATCGCCATCAAAATAGAAGTTATAGACTGTATTGCTATTAACTACCAAATTATTCTTCTTGCTTTCTGCAGCTACTACTTCCCAAAACTTGCCTTTAGCTGCCAACAGATGTTCTAAAGCAATATCTGCACCGGTGGCAAGATCAAAATTGTAGGATTCAGCAATAGGTTCTGTCTTGCCATCTTTAGTTACATTGCCGGTAAACAGCACAGAGGCAAAATTCTTTCCGGCATAGGGCACTTCATATTTAACGACTACTCTGCCCTTGCCCATTACCTTGTAAAGCACCGTCTTGGTATATTCTTCCAACTGGTTATTGATATTCCATTGGGAAGTACTGGGCAGTTTGCCAAAGTGCGGATAGGACAGCCTATTATTCTCTACTACCACATTCTCCCTGGTAATAGTATAACCACCGGCGCCGGTCAGCACATCATCCTTGGCATAATCTTGCTTATAATCAAGGGTAGTCTGAAAATCAACCTTTTCCTGTTGCCAGGTACCTGCTTTATACTTCCATTTGGTACGTAGATAACCAATTGTATCCACATTGGTTACGCCCACGATTCTTTGGGTGGTAATAACATCACTGCGTCCATCCCCATTGGTATCTATCGCATATAAGTTGCTCAAGTTCTGTGTATAGGGGACGTAAACCGCTATTTTTCAAGTTACCATCTGCGGTATAAACATTAAGATGCTCATAAAGGTCCTTATCGGCAGGAAGGGCCAGCACCATTTCTTTATCTAATGTAGGAAACACTAATTTCACTTGATAATCAGGCAGAAAATAACCTGTCACCTGCACGCCTTTATTTTCGTTAATGCCAAATATTTCTCTAGGCTCTTTTTCGCTAAAGTCTAAGATTCTGTAATCAATAATCCCACCACTGCCACCGGTAGGAGCTGCCACAATAACATCATACAC
>Ga0268359_12481_pt1 | contig 57648 bp, 65 predicted proteins | sample BioMet11_FD_194416 | JGI IMG/M metagenome (GOLD analysis project Ga0268359, IMG submission 194416) | Sewage microbial communities from Oakland, California, United States - Biofuel 11 (PacBio Assembly) | ecosystem: Engineered > Wastewater > Sewage > Unclassified | place: USA: California | collected...
AAATTCATCAACTACTGGGACCCGCAGACCGGCAAGAAGTTCTAGTCCGCGCGCCGGCACGCCCGGAACCGTGCGGCAGTGATCCCCACGGTTCCGGGTTTCCAAAGGGCCGCGCCCTTTGGCCGCCGGAGGCATCTCCCCGGCCCTCTCTCGAAAAACCTTAGCGCAAAGCGGACACCATGGACTATTTTCTGCAACAGTGCATCAACGGCCTGACCCTCGGCGGGGTCTATGCCCTGGTCGCCCTCGGCTACACCATGGTGTACGGCATCATCGCCCTGATCAATTTCGCCCACGGCGAGATCTTCGCCGGCGGCGGCTACATGGGCGTCATCCTATTGAGCTACCTGGCCTCCAAGGGCCTGATGGACGCCCACCCCTGGTTCGGCCTGGCCTTCGCCCTCATCCTGGCCATGGGCTACTGCGCCATGCTGGCCATGGCCGTGGAAAAGGTGGCCTACCGGCCGCTGCGGCGTTCGTCGCGCCTCTCGGTCCTGCTCTCGGCGCTCGGCATGTCGATCTTCCTGCAAAACGGCTACATGCTGACCCAGGGCGTCTACGACAAGGCCTATCCCACCGCCTTCACCCAGGGCGGATTCAACCTGGGCGACGTGCGGGTGAGCTTCATGCAGGTGGGCATCCTGGCCGTCACCACCGGCCTGCTCATCCTGCTCAACCTGCTGGTCTACCGGACGCGCATCGGCAAGGCCATGCGGGCCACGGCCCAGGACAAGATCATGTCGGCCCTGGTCGGCATCAACGCCGACAAGGTCATCAGCATCACCTTCGCCATCGGCGCCTGCCTGGCCGCCGCCGCCGGCATCCTGGTCGGCCTCTACTACGGCTCGGTGCGCTACGACATGGGCTTCGTGCCCGGCATCAAGGCCTTTGCCGCGGCCGTGCTCGGCGGCATCGGCAACATCACCGGAGCCATGATCGGCGGCTTCCTTATCGGCATGGTGGAAATTCTGGCCGCGGCCTACATCCCGCATGGCGGCGAATACAAGGACGTGTTCGCCTTTGTGATCCTGATCGGCGTGCTCTATTTCATGCCGACCGGCATCATGGGAGAGAATGTCGATGACACGCGGGTTTAGGAAATCCTGGCGGAATTTCGCCCTGGCCCTGGCCTGGTTCTACGTGCTGCTGTGGCCGCTGCTGGGCATCCGGGACGGCGAGCTCCACTTCGACAAGTCTTTCACGGTCTGGCTGCGTGTGGCCGCGGTGGCGACGGCCTGTTTCATCCTCTACCGGCTGGGCCGGCGGGGCGTCTTCAATCCGGTACTGGAACCGGCCGGCCGCCTGCGCGACGCCGTGGCCGACCGCCTGCACCGCGCCCCCCGCTGGATGCTCCTCGCCCCGCTGCTGCTCTTTGCCCTGGCCTACCCGCTCGTCACCAACCGCTACGCCCAGGACGTGGCCATCAACGTCCTCGTCTACATCTGCCTGGGCCTGGGCTTAAACGTGGTGGTCGGCCTGTGCGGCCTGCTCGACCTCGGCTACATCGCCTTCTACGGCGTCGGCGCCTACACCTACGCCCTGCTGTCCGTACACTACGCCATCCCCTTCTGGGTCTGCCTGCCCATCTGCGCCCTGTTCGCGGCCATGGCCGGTTGCATCATCGGCTACCCGACCCTGCGGATGCGCGGCGACTACCTGGCCATCGTGACCCTCGGGTTCGGCGAGATCGTCCGCCTCGTGCTCAACAACTGGATGGCGCTCACCGGCGGCCCCAACGGCATCCTCGGCATCAAGCCGCCGGGCATCTACCTGCCCCATTTCGCGGGCGGCAGCCTCTCCTTCGAGTACCTGGCCCTGCGCAAGCTCGAATACCTCTACTACATCATCCTGCTCCTGGCCGTGGGCACCATCATCGCCGTGCACCGCATCAACTTTTCCCGCGTGGGCCGGGCCTTCGAGGCCATCCGCGAGGACGAGACCGCAGCCGAGCTCATGGGCGTCAACACCTTCCGCTACAAGCTTTTGGCCTACGCCCTGGGCGCAATCTTCGGTGGCCTGGCCGGCGCGTTTTTCGCGGCCCGGATGCGGTTCGTCAGCCCCGAGAGCTTTACCTTCATCGAATCGGCCATGGTGCTGTCCATGGTGGTTTTGGGCGGCATGGGCTCCATTCCGGGCGTCATCCTGGGAGCACTGGCCCTGGTCGCCCTGCCCGAGATGTTTCGACAATTCGAGCTGTACCGTATGCTGGCCTTCGGCGGGGCCATGGCCCTCATGATGGTGGTGCGACCGGCCGGCCTGTGGCCGGCGGCCCGGCTCGGCAAACGTTCGGATGATGCGGGGTAGCGTGTGGCCGCGATTCTGGAAATGAACAAGGTTTCGGCCCACTACGGCCACATCCGGGCCCTGCGCGACGTGTCGCTCTCCGTGGAGGAAGGCGAGATCGTCACCATCATCGGGGCCAACGGCGCGGGCAAATCCACCACGCTGATGACCATCTGCGGCATCGTGCCGGCCACGGCCGGTGAGGTCCGCTACCTCGGCCGCTCCATCGCGGACATCCGGGCCGACCAGCTCCCGGCCATGGGCCTGTGCCAGGTGCCCGAAGGCCGCCGCATCTTTCCCCGCCTCACCATCGAGGAAAACCTGGACATGGGCGCGTTTTTCCGCCGCGACCCCGACGGCGTCGAAGCCGACCGCAACCTGGTCTACCGTCTGTTCCCGGTGCTGTTCGAGCGCCGCAGCCAATACGGCGGCACCCTCTCCGGCGGCGAACAGCAAATGCTGGCCATCGCCCGGGCGCTCATGAGCCGGCCCAAGATGCTGCTCCTCGACGAGCCGTCCCTCGGCCTCTCCCCCATGATCTCCCAGCACATCTTCCGCATCGTCCGCAACATCAACGAGGAACGCGGCGTCACCATCCTGCTGGTGGAACAAAACGCCAACATCGCCCTCAAACTGGCCGACCGAGCCTATGTCCTGGAAACCGGCCGCGTCGTCATGGAAGACACGGCCGCACGCCTGCGGGAAAATCCCGCCATAAGGAAGGCCTACCTTGGACAATAACACCCCCGCATCCCTGCTGGACGCCATTTGCGCCCGCCTGCGACCCGACGCCGCCCCGACCGTCCGCACCGCCATCGAAACCGCCGTCACCGAACAACTCGGCCCCTCCCCCGACCAGGCCGACGTCGTCCGCTTCCTGGAAGACGTCCGGCTGGCCCAGTCCCTGCCCGCCGCCGACCTCACCTACGCCCAACACTACACCCAGCTCCACCGCACCGGCGAAGCCTTCATGCGCCTCATTCAGGCCGTCAAAGCGGCCATGAATTAAGAAGAAGAAACGACGAAGAAGCCTCCGGCGGCCGGGGGCATGATGCCCCCGGACCCCTCGATGCGCGGGCGCCCGCGAAGGGTGCGTCAAAACAGGACAGGGGGTCTGGGGGGAATGATTCCCCCCAGCAGGTCCAGGGCAGCGCCCTGGCCGCCGGAGGCCATCTTATGCTTCCCTGTCGAATCGCAGAGCGAACGAGAAGACGCTGCCCCGGCCGGGCTGGCTTTCGACCGCAAGCGTCCCACCGAGCGAGCGCACGAGCCGGCTGGCGATGGCCAGTCCGAGGCCGACGCCGCCGTAGCGGCGGGTGACCGAGCCATCGCCCTGGGCGAAGGTATCGAAGATACGGGACCGGTCCGTGTCGGCGATGCCGATGCCGGTATCGTGCACGGCGAAGCGCAGGGCCACGGACGAGGCGTCCTGCCGGTCCGGCGCCGTGTGGACGGTGAGCTGGATTTCGCCGGTCTCGGTGAACTTGACGGCGTTGGCCACGAGCCGTTCCAGGATTTCCCGCAGCCGTTCCCCGTCGCCGACGATCACCTCGGGCACCTGCTCGTCGATGGTTGTGGTCAGTTGCAGTCCCTTGTCCAGGGCCGCCGGGAGAAGTTGGCGGCCACGGTGCGCAGGACCGAGGCCAGGGCGAAGGGCGTGCTGGACGGTTCGGACTCGCCGGCTTCGAGCTGGGAGAGTTCGAGCACGGCGTTGACCAGGGCCAGCAGGGAGTCCGAGGCGTTTTCGATATCGTCCAGGCATTGGCGCTGTTCGTCGGTCAGCGGGGTCCCTTCCAGGATTTGGGCCATGCCCAGGATGCCGTTTCAAGGGCGTGCGGATTTCGTGGCTCATGGCGCCGAGGAAGGCGTTTGTGGCCCGGTGGGCGGATTCGGCCCGCTCCCGGGCCCTGGTCAGGGTGGTGACGTCCCGGGCGAACAGGGCCGCGCCCCGGGGCAGGCCGGCGGCGTCCGGCAGGGGGGCGATGACGTTGTCGAAGACGATGTCGTCGCGGCTGTCGGTAAAACGCACGGCCTGGCCGGTGGCCATGACCTGGCGCAGCCATTCGAGGCGGCCGGCGGCCACGTCTGCGGGGAAGAGTTCGAAAAAGCTTTTGCCCCGGGCCTGCTCGGGTGTCAGGCCGAAGCCGGCGGCGCAGACGGTGTTGGCGGACAGGACGCGGCCGGCCCTGTCGGCCAGGAGGATACGGTCGGAGGAGACGTCGAGCATGGTTTCCAGGGTCAGGGCGCTTTCCCGCAGGGCGATGCGGCCCTGGTCGTCGGCGCGGAAGGCCCTTTGGGCCGCGCGCAGCAGCAGCAACGAGGCCACGATCAGCACCGGCGCGAAGACGAGGATGCACCAGATGGCGATTTCCGTGTACCGGCTCTGGATGGCGAGGTTGCCCGCCACCCGGGCCTTGATGGAGGCGTCCAGCCGGTCGAGGTCCGCGAAAAAGGCGTGCTGCTCGGCTTCGTAGTCCAGGCCGCGCAGCAGGGACCAGGCCGCCTCGGTCTGGCCGGCGGCGACCAGGCGCAGCGCTTGACGCTCCACGGCGGCCAGGCGCGGGAACCGGCCTTCCAGGCGTATTTCCAGCTTTTTTTCTTCCGGCGTGGGGCTCAGGTCGTGCAGCCCGTCCAGACCGGCCCGGACCTGGGCCAGGGCTTCGCCGTAGCGGACGGCAAAGGCCTGCTCGCCCGAGGCGGCGGCCAGCAGGGCCAGGGAGGACAGGCTCTTGGCCTGCGCCCGGATGCCATTCACGATCACGTCCAACTGCCGGGTCTGGCGGCGAAGGTCGCGGGACTGCCGGTTGGCGGCCACGAGCAGAACGCCCAGCACGCAATAGAGGGCGACGGCGGCGACCAGGACGACGCGGAAGCAGCGGAGCGGCAGGAAGCGGGATGAGCTCTGGGCCATAGCCGGACGGTGTGCGGTTGCAGGTTGACGGGACCTCGGAAGGCGTCGGCGCGCGGTCTCCGTGGCGCGATCGTTTTTTCCTAGCCGAGCCCCGGCCAAAGCGCAAGCCGCCTAGGCGGAGGTGTCGAGCAGCTCCTTGCGGATGTATCGGCGCACGGCCGCGTCCAGGTCGAAGGCGTCGTTTCCCTGGACGACCTCCAGGATTTCGCCGGTCTTCGGGTCCACCACGTCGGTTTCCGGGGCATCGGTCAGCCGGTTGGTGGTCTGGCGCAGCAACGGCCGTTCGACCACCATGTCGGCGCTGCCGCTTTCCAGCACCGTGGCCGTGATCGCGCCCTGGGAAATGCCCGTGGAGAGGGCCACGGGCCGGCCCTCGGCGTCCAGCTGCACGGTACGGATGGCGCCGGTGTCCTCGTCGGTCAGGAAGGTCTTCACGGGCTCCCGGGTCAGGACGTCGATGCTGATCCGGTCGTCCGTGGCGGCGGGAGTCGTCGCTTCACCGGCCACGGCGTTTTCGGCCGCGGTCTCCTCGACCGTTCCGGCGTTTTCGGTCTCCAGGTCGGGCTCCAGCCCGGGGATTTCGGCAACGCTCATGGCAGCCCTCCGCGTGTGGGAAAACCGGTCCTCTTCTCTCCTATCGGCGGCGGGTGGTCGATTCTTTGCGGCGCGGCGCAAAAAATCAGGGTGCCGCGTCCGGCCTCGACGGCATTCTCGCCGGCGGCAGGGGGGTGCGCAGCCGCTCCCGGGCCCCGTCCCAGATGGTGAGCAGCACCGAGGCGATAATGAGCCCCGCCCCGAAGTAGCCCGGCAGGCTGAAGCATTCGCCGAACAGGAAATAGGCCAGCACGGCGGCCACCACCGGCTCCAGGGTGGCCACCACCGCCGCCCGGGTGGCCTCCAGGCGCTTGAGTCCCGCGTAGTAGACCGAATAGGCGCCGTAGGTGGAGAGCACGGCCAGGGCCAGGCAGGGGAGCATCCCCCGGACCGTGGGCCGGGTGAAATGCACGAACGGCAGCAGCACCACGGCCCCCCACCGGCAGGGCGTAGAGGAACAGGGTGGGCGTCTTGTAGCGGTTGAGGTAGTATTTCCCGAAAATATAGTAGAGGGCGTAGGTGACGCCGGAGAGCAGCCCGAACACCACGGCCTTGGGACCGATACCCGGGCCGCCGGCCAGGTTCGGGGCCGAGGCTCACGCCGGCCACCCCCGCCACCGTGGCCACCACCGCCGCCACCTTGAAGCCGCCCATGGGCTCCCGCAGAAAGAGCCAGGACATGAGCGCCACCCAGGCCGGCGCGGTATAGAGCAGCACCGAGGCCAAGGCCGCCCCGCCGGCATCCACGGCCACCATGTAGGCGCCGAACAACCCGCCGATGCCGACCACGCCGAACCCGATCACCGCCGGCAGATCGCGCGGCGCGATATGGGTTTCCCGCTTGGCCACGGCCTGGGCCGCGAAAAAGCACCAGGCCAGGCCGGTTCGCCAGAAGGCCACTTCCAGGGTGTCCATGCCGGCGGCAAAGGCCAGCTTGGACAGCGGTCCGATCAGGCCCCCACAGGATAGCGGCGCACAACACATAACCATACCCGGGCATTGCCCCCCCTCCGCGGGCCGATGCGGACGTCCGGCCCGGCCGCCGACGCTAGCCGAAACCCGAGGCGGATGAAAGACCATTTCCCCGAAGGGGGCAGGCTCCCGGGCTGCCGTGTTGCGTGTTCGGCCGGGGCGTTATAGTGTCGTCGGGGTTTCCCGGTCCGTCACCGGAAAGGAGCTGCCTGCGATGTTTTCGCGCATTCTCTTTTGCGTCAATGATCCGTCCCACGCCGACTACGGCTGGGCCGCCGAAAGTACGTTCCTGCACATGCGCAAATTCGACGCCCTCGGCAACACCACGGCCCAATGGACCTTTCCCGTGGCCGGCACGGCGCCGGGCGAAGTGCGTTGCGCCGTGTGCGGCGGGGCGGTGTTCATCGCCGCCGGGGCGCCGACCCCGTCCGACCAGGTGATGGCCTGCGACTTCCTGGGCCGTTGCCAGGCCTCGCCGGCCAACGTCAATCTGGCCCGCCTGGAGATCCTGGCCGGCCACTTGGCCGCCAATCCCTCGGCCGCCGACCGGACGCGGCTGGCTCCGGTGGTGGCGGCCCTGTTCGAGGCCGTGGCCGACAATCCGGCCGCCCTGGCCATCATGGACACCCACAACATCCGGGCCCTGTATCCGACCCGGGACTAACGCGCCGTGTCCGGCAGCGGCCGCTTTCCGGCCGGGCTGCCGGCGCGCCCTCGTGCCACAACCCCGGGTCACACCCGGTTCGCCGTATCGAATCCGCATCGTGCGAAGGAGGCATCCATGACCAAGGAAGATCCCGCGTTCGCCAAGGCTCTGGCCGTCGGGCGGCCGCCCAATATCACGCGTCTGTTCCCCCACTCCCGGGCGCTCATCGTCAGCGGCAAGGCCATCGACCGGGCCTTGCGGGCCAAGGGCAAGGCCATGACCATCGCGGCCAACTGCCGCAACAGCTTCGTCATGCGCGGGGCCCTGCTCGCCGCCCAGCGGACGAACGCCGCCATCATTCTGGAAATCGCCCGGTCCGAGTCCAACTACTGCGACGTGTCCATGTGGAACCTGGCCACCCTGGCCGACCAGGCCATGAACGAACTCGGCATCACCGTGCCGGTGGCCATCCACGCCGACCATTACGGCATCAAGAAAACGGAGGACATTCCGGCGGCCAAGGTGGAGATTCCCACCCTGTTCGAGGCGGGCATCACCTCCATCGCCATCGATGCCTCGCACCTGCCCGACACCGAGAACCTGCTGGCCAACATCGAGCTGTCGCCGCTGGTGCCGACCTGGGCCGGCTACGAGACCGAAGTCGGCGAGATCAAGGGCGCCTCGGGCCTGTCCACTCCGGGCCGAAGCCCTGTTTCTCATCGAGGGCCTCAACGCCCAACGGCATCCATCCGGACTGGATCGCCCTCATAATGGCACCACCCATGGCATCGAGGCCTCGGTCCACCGGCATCCAGGTGGAGCTGACCGCAACAATCCACAAGGCGTGGCCCCTACGCCTGTCCGGGGCCCAGCACGGACACCCTAGAGGCGGCAACGGATCTCGACCCGGCTTCGGGCATCGCCGCCCAAACCGCCACCACCAAGGCCAACGTGGGCCACGGCCCTGCAAATGGTCGGCTGGGCTGTGGCCGTCAACGCACGGCAACGCCATACTGGACTCCGCTGCGGCTGGTGAAAAACCCCCGGCCCTGGCGTGCCCGACGCCTCCCTGTGGGCCGCCATGGTGGCCTAGGCCGACGCACCCAGGGCCTCACGGCCGGCGATCTACAAGAAGCTCAACAAGCCCTTCGAAAACAAGCTGCTCGGCCAGCCCGCCCCCGTGCGCGCGCGCATGGTCGAGGCGGTGGCCGACTTCGTGGCCGGGCTGCTCCGGGATGTCTTCAACGCTGCCGATACGGCCCCGCTGGCCACGGCCGCCCTGGCCGAAGCCGGCACCTACGACCTCGGCCCCAAGGCCGAGCGCATCGAGGACCCGGCGGCCTGGAGCCGCGACGGTATCCGCGAACAGGCCAAGGCCTTGGCCCGGGACAAGGGACCGGAGGGCAACTTCGACGATTAACCGTATCGGGCCGTCCGATGGCCCGGGGAGGCTTCCATGGCGATGTCCATTTCCTCCACGGCCTTTCGTCACGAAGGTGACATTCCTTCCCGCCACACCTGTGACGGGCTGGATTTGTCGCCACCCCTGACGTTTCACGACGTGCCGGCCACGGCCAAAAGCCTGGTCCTGATCTGCGACGATCCGGACGCCCCGGCCGGGGTGTGGGACCATTGGCTGCTCTACAACCTGTCCCCCGCCACCCCCGGCCTGCCCGAAGGCCTGCCGGACGGCGGCAGCTACCCGGACGGCAGCCGGGCCGGCCAAAACAGCTGGGGACGACGCGGCTACGGCGGTCCCTGCCCGCCCGGCGGCACCCACCGCTACTTCTTCACCCTCTACGCCCTGGACATCGTCCTGGACATAGCGGAGGGCGCCACCAAGCGGACGGTCCTGGAGGCGGTCAAGGGCCATATCCTGGACTCCGCCACCATCATGGGCCGGTATTCGCGGCAGGGAAGACCCTGACGACGGCACTGGAGCGGGGAACCCTTTTTTTTCGAAAAAAGGGTTCCCCGCTCCAGACCTCACCGCGCACGGCGTACGACCGCAAGGACGACCGTCCGCGCCATCTCCTTGGAGGCGTTTTTGGGGAAGATGAGAGTCCGGGGGAAGGAACCCTTTGTTGCAAAAAAGGGTTCCTTCCCCCGGTTCCTATTTCTTGACGGAAATGCGCTCGACCACCTTCCGGAGTAGCCGGCGTCCTTTTCCAGGTTGAGCGGCCGCCGGCGGCGGGCATTGGCTTTCATGACCAAAAAATCGAGCTTGCGCATCTGGCGGTAGCGTTCCTGTTCGTCGGTGGCGGCGGCCAGGAGTTCGGCGGCGGTGACGATGTCCCGTTCTTCCAGGAGTTCCGGAGGCAGGTATCCGGCATTCTTGAGGATCTTGTAGGCCATGCGCAGGACTGCGGGGATCATGGCATCATCCTCGAGGACGACCTTGCGGCCACGGCCGGGGAGATTGTCGAAGGCTCCCCGGCGCATGGCCTCTTCGATCTGCCGTTCGGCTATCCAGGCGACCGCCAGCATGGTCGCCCTACTGCCGGTGGACCTGGTTGTTTTTTTCCAGGACGTCGCGGGTGCCGTCGAGCCAGACGAGGATCTTGGGCACGATCTGGCCCATGGCCTCGGAGGCGGCGTGGGCCACGGTTTCGGCCCGGAAGTCTTCCAGGGGCGCATAGGCGCTGAAGTCGCCGTTGGCCACCTTGGACCGCCCGTTCTGGGTCCACAGGTCGAGGTGCAGGGCCACCACGAAGCGGCCGCCCGAGGTCTCCTCCACGTTGAACGCGGTCACCTGGCCGGTCAGCACGCCGGCATGGGTCACCCGGGGCTGGTAATCCACGGGCGTGTACTTTGCGGACCGGCATTCGATGGCCTGGCGCACGAGCTGGCCCACGATATCCTGGGGCGCGCCTTCCCAATAGAATTGCAGGCTCGGCGTCAGCACCGGTCCGCGGGCGGTGAGGACGGTAGTCTTGTCAAGATTCTCCAACGACTTGAAAGGCTTAAAGCCAAGCGGCGCCCGTTGTTCCAGATTCGCGTTCTGACACGGGGCGTCGGCCAGCCGCACCCGCAGGTAGCGTTCGACCGGCGGCGGCTTGCCGAAGCATCCGGCCAGGCAGGCCCCGGCAACACCAACAAGCACCAACCAAATCAAGACATGCGTTCGCTTCATCGCGTCGTTCCCGATGGCGGCCGGATGACTTCCCAAGGCCGTTGCCTGATGTGGCGCACGAGTTCCTTGAGTTCCCGGCTCGTCGTGTTGATGTTGGACAGAATATCCTCGATGAGTTCCTGGTCGAAATTGACGTTTTTCCGGGTATCCCGGGCCAGCTCGCCGGCGGTCTTGGTTTCTTCCCGCACCACGCCCAGGGTGCTGCCCACTTCCCGTTCCAGCCGATTCACGGCCTGGTCCACCCGCTTCAGGGTCACGTCCAGGCTGTCGGCCCGCCTTGCCGCCCTTGCCGGCCAGGGTGTTCCAGTTGGTGCGGAAGTCGTTCGCGGCCCGGCGCAGGTCCTCCACCAACCGCGGCAACCCCTGAAAGGCCTGGCGCAGGGCGTCGGTATTCTCCCGGGTGAAGAGCTTGGCGATATTGCCCTCGAACTCGGCCAACCGGGGTTGCAGCTCCTCCAGCATCTCACCGGCCTTGGCGGCCAGCTCCTGCATGCTTAAGGAGGACACGGCCGGAATCGACGCCCCCGGCGCCAGTCGGGGCCCGGGCTCTCCCTTCAGCTCCAACAACACGTAATAATCCCCGACCAGCCCCTTCTGGGAGATGCGGGCCGTGGTCCCCTGGTACAGGGGAAAGCCGTGGCGGACGTCGATACGCACCCGGATGTTCCGCGGGTCCGTGGGATCGAGGTCCACGGCGGCCACCCGCCCCACGTCCAGGCCGGCGTATTTGACGGGCCGCCCCTTGCTCAGGTCCTGGATCGAGGTGAACAGGATGTCGTATGGGTCGTAACGTTCCCAGAACCAGTTACCGCCGAGCACCACCATGAAGGCGGCCAACACGACCAGCCCCGCTCCGAGGGTGACGCCGGCCTTCACATATTCCGCTTTTTGCGCCCGGACCGTCAGCATGGCCGCGCCTCCGCCACCGTGCCGCGCGCGCAAACGACGCCCGAACGTCCCGTGCGCCCGCGTTTCGCGGTACCGCCCTGCTGCCGTCTGTCCTGTCCGACCATCCCCTACTCCTCATGACGTCGGCGGCCGCGTCCGATCCTCGGCCGGCTTACCTTGTCGCTTTCGCGGCGACGGCCCGGGAGAACCCGGTATGCCGCCCCCAGGGCCTCTCCAGGATGCGGCTTTCCCGGTTGGGCTGCCGCTCCAGAAACTGCACGATAAACGGATCCTCGCACCGGGTCAGGGCGTCCAGGCCGCCCTCGAACAACATCTCGCCCTTGTTGAGTACCACCACATGCTCCGCAATGGCGAACAGACTTTCCAGATCGTGGGTCACCACCACGATGGTCATGTTGAAGGTGGCCTGCAACTCCAGGATGAGCTGGTCCATGTCGGCCGAGGTGACGGGATCGAGTCCGGAGGTGGGTTCGTCGCAGAGCAACACGGCCGGGTCCAGGGCCATGCCCCGGGCCAATCCGGCCCGCTTGCGCATGCCGCCGGACAGTTCGCTCGGCAAAAAGTCAATAAATTTGGTCAGTCCCACCAACTTGAGCTTCATGCGGACGATTTCCTCGATGAGGTTGTCCGCCAGCTCCGTATGCTCGCGCAGGGGCAGGGCGATGTTTTCGCCCAGGGACAGCGAGCCGAGCAGGGCCCCGTCCTGGAACAGCACGCCCATGTTGCGGCGCACGGCCAGCCCCTCTTCGGGCGACAGCCGGGACAAGTCCCGGCCACCGAGGACGATTCGTCCTGATTTCAATGGGATAAGACCAAGAATGTTGCGCAGCAGCGTGGACTTGCCGCAGCCGGAGCCGCCCAGGATGACGCTCACCTTGCCGCCGGGCAGGACGGTATTGACGTCGTGCAACACCAGCCGGTCCCCATAGCCGACGCTGACGTTTTCCAGCACGATATCCGGCGATTCCATGCGGCAGGCCATAGACTGCTCTCCTGTCCCCGACGCCGCCCGCGCCGGGCTCCGACGACGAAGCCCGACCCCGGCTCAACGGAAAATATAATTGAGCGCGGTAAAAAACAAATCCAAAAGAATCATCAGGAAAATGGATTCGACCACGGCCCGGGTGGTGCGCCGGCCCACGTCGGACGCCCCTTCCCTGGCCAGAAAACCCTGCCAGCAGGCGACCAGGGTAATAGCCATGCCGAAACCGGCGCTCTTGACCAGCCCGGAAAAGAGGTCCCGCACGGTCAGGAAGTTGACCGTCTGCTGGAAATAGACCTTGCCGGACAAACCGAGGACCAGCGAGGAAAACACCCCGCCGGCGGCGATGCCCACGGCGTCGCCCCACAGGGTCAACAGCGGCGCCATCACGGCCATGGCCAAAAATTTGGGCCAGACCAGAAACCGCACCGGCGAGATGCCCATGACGTTTAAGGCGTCGATTTCCTCGGAGATGCGCATGGTGGCGATTTCGGCGGTAAAGGCCGCCCCGGCCCGGCCGGACAGGATCAGGCAGGTCAGAAGCGGCCCCAGCTCGGTCAGGATGGAAAAGCCGACCAGGTTGGCCACATAGCTCAAGGCCCCGACCTTCTCCAGCTGGGTGGCGGCCTGCAAGGCCAGGATGATGCCCACGCAGGCCAAAATGACGCTGACGATGCCCAGGGAATCGGTGCCGACCCAGGCCAGATGGCTCCAGGTCCTGGCCCGCAGATAGGGCTTGGCATGGTGCCCCGGCCGCACGGCCGCCCGGGCGCAGCCCAGCAGCTCGTTGATCATCCAGATCAACACACCGTAATCGTTGGTCTTTTCTTTCATGCGCCGCACCCTTCCAGCGCTTACGACAGGCCGAACAGTTCACCGAGCTGGGTCAGATGGAAGATTTTGCTGACCTGGGGTGAAATGGCGACGATCCGGATGGTACGGCCGGCGGCGGCGAGCATATTGCGCGCCTCGATGAACAGGGCCAATCCCGAGCTGTCCACGTAGCTGAGACCACTCAGATCGAGCACGATCTCCGGCGCATCGGTCTTCAGGGCGTCCAGGAGCTGTTCTCGCACCTTGGGGGCCACCGAGAAGTCGATTTCGCCGGTCAGGCGGATCATGCCGGGCTTTTCACCCGGCAGCACGCGCCAGATGGGGGAAGAAGCATCCTTAGTCACTGGCGTCACCAGCCTCCTGCACAAACGGTTGCGATTCGGTCGCGGCAGCGTCCAACCATGATTCCAACCGCGTCGGCCGGGCCCGGGTCCAGGGTCTCGGCCAGCTCCTCGTGCGTGACGGCGGCAGCTCCCACCTGGGAGACGGCCAGCCCGGCGCACCAGTTGGCCAGGACGCAGGCGGTCAGCACATCCCGGCCGGCGGCCAAGCCGCAAGCCAGGGCGGCCATGACCGAATCGCCGGCCCCGGTCACGTCGAACACCCGCTGCGCCACCGTGGGAATATGGGTCACATCCCCGGGCGACCGGAACAGGGCGATGCCCTCCGCGCCCAAGGTGATGCACAAATGTCGGCAGCGACACAAGCGAAAAAGGGCCAATCCGGCCTTGATGACATCGAGACGCGCCGCCCCGTGCTGGCCCGACATCTCGCCGGCCTCCTTGAGGTTGGGCGTCAGCAGGTCCGCCCCGGCGTACAGGTCCCGGTTGGCGGGCTTGGGATCGACCAGCACCATGGGCCGCTTCGGGCACGCGGCCAGCACCGCGGCCAGGGCCCGCATCACGGCGGCGCTGATGACGCCCTTGGCGTAATCGGACACCACCACGGCGGCCATTTGCGGCACCACCCGGCGCAGCGTTTCGACGAGCAAGGCCTGCCCCCGCTCAGTCAACCCGGCTTCGGACTCCCGGTCCACCCGCACCACCTGCTGTTGCTGGGCGATGATCCGGGTCTTGATGGTGGTCGGCCGCCCGGCCTCCCGGGCCAGCACGGCCTCCACGCCGCCGACCTCCAGCAGGGTGGCCAGCATCCGGCCGGCGTCATCGTCACCCACGGCCGACAGCAAGAACGGCCGGGCGCCCAGGGAGGCCAGGTTGCGGGCCACGTTGCCGGCCCCGCCGGCGGTGTGCCGTTCGGTGCGCACCCGCACCACCGGCACCGGCGCCTCGGGCGAAATGCGCCCCACTTCCCCCAGGAGGTAATGATCGAGCATGACGTCGCCCAGGACCAGCACCGGCTTGTCCCTGGCGTCCGCCAGCGTGGCGACCAGATCCCGGCGCGAGGGCGCGGCCGTCATGACGCGCCGTCCGGGCCCGGACCCGGGGCCTCCACGCCGAAGGTGGCGAGCAGGCTCTCCAGTTCCCGGTGCGAGCTGAAATGGAAGGTGATCTTGCCGTGGTCCACCGAGCCGCTGGTCTTGACCAGCACCCCCGTCTGCCGACAGAGCGCCTCCGCGCAGTCGCGCAAGGCGGCATCCACCGGCGTCTTGCCGCCGCGGCGTTTGGCCGGTTCGGCGGTGGCGGCGGTCTCCGGGATCGCCCCCTCTTCGGGCAGCCGACCGTAATTCTTGGCCCAGACTGCGGCCTCCTCGGCCTCGCGCACGGAGAGCCCGGAGGCGACGATGCGTTGCCACAGGGCCTCGCGCAGGGCGTAGTCGGACACGGCCAGCAAGGCCCGGGCATGGCCGGGCGTCAGGGTGCCGGCGGAGAGATCGGCCCGCATGGCCTCGGGCAGCTGCAGCAGCCGCAAGGTGTTGGCCACGGCGGACCGGCTCATGCCGACCTTCTTGGCCAGATCCTCCTGGCTCATGCCAAAGCGGGTCTGCAGCAACTGCAACCCGGCGGCCTGTTCGATGGGGTTCAAGTCCTCGCGCTGCAAATTTTCGATCAGGGCCAGGGCCAGGCTCTGCTCGTCATCGACCTCGCGGATGAGGACGGGGATGGCGGTCAGTCCGGCCAACCGGGCGGCCCGCCAGCGCCGTTCGCCGGCCACGATCTCGTAGTCGGCCGGGCCCCGACCGGCCACCGGCCGGACCAGTACGGGTTGCAGCACGCCCTGCTCCCGGATGGACGAGGCCAGTTCCGCCAGGGATTCGCTGGAAAACACGCGCCGCGGCTGTTCCGGGTTGGCTTGGATGGCGTCGAGGGGAACCTGCTTGACGTCCCCGCCCGTCGCTTCCTCATGATAGCCGCCCAGCAGGGCTTCCAGCCCTCTGCCCAATCCTTTCTGCGGTTGCGCCATATTGTTTCCTTTGTGACCGGTCACGCGGGCCACCTGCGGGCGCGGGAAGGCGCCTCATCGACTGGTAGCCTCTTTTCCCGTCCTTGCAAAGCGTCGCCCGAGACGACGCGCCGTCGGCCTCCCGGGTCGCGCGTTCTCCCGTCCCGACGAGGCCAGACCGCGCCGGGGGGACCGTGCCCTTCTCGCCCGAACGTCGACGCCCGATCAGGCGACGTCGACCGGGGCCCGGCGCACGACTTCCTGCGCCAGGGAAAGGTAGGCCGTCGCCCCACGGGACTTGATGTCATGGGTCAGAACCGGCTTGCCGAAGCTGGGCGCCTCGGACAGGCGGATATTGCGGGGAATGAGGGTCTGGAAATAGAGCTTGGGAAAGCATTTCCAGACCTCGCGCTTGACGTGCCGGTTGAGCTTGTTGCGCCCGTCATACATGGTGAGCAGCACGCCCAGCAGTTTGAGCCGCTGTTGAAGCGGCCGCACGGACCTGTCGTAGGTCCGCAGCAGCTGCGGCGATCCCTCCAGGGCGTAATTACTCGCACTGCAACGGCACCAGGAGTTCGGCGCCGGCGCACAGGGCGTTCAGGTGACCAGCCAGAGGGAACGGCGGACAGTCAACAGAATGAACTCGTAATCGTCGACCAGGGTGCTCAGCAGCTCGCGCAGGAAGTATTCGCGCGGGGCTTGTCCACCAGCTCGATATCGGCGGCCACCAGGTCCGGGACCGGACGGCAGCACTTGAGGTAGGGCAATTCGGTATCGACGATGGCCCGCTTTGGCGTTGGCCGCGTCGTAGAGCACGGTAGTAGAGATTTTCCGCGACCTTGTCCGGATACATGGACAGGCCGCTACTGGCGTTGGCCTGGGGTCGCAGTCCACCAGCAGGGTTTTTTTTTCCATCACCGCCAGGGACGCCGCCAGATTGACGGCCGGTGGTGGTCTTGCCCACGCCACCCTTTTGGTTGGCGATCACAATGACTCTGGCCATGACGCCTCTCTTCGCCGGGATTCTGCCGGGGCCGTGCGGGTCGGATCAGGACGCGTCTGACTGTTTCACGTGAAACAGTCAGGACGCAGCATTATTCGCGGAAGGTCCGGTGACAGAACGACTGGGCGTCCTGAAGGGATTCCACCAGCATGACAGCTTTCCAAATCATGCTTCTTGACGGCATTGAGGAACTGGCCGGCCAGATGGGAAAAATCCTCGGCCTCTTCCATCCATGTCTCATCGGACAACTGGTGCATCATACCGGCCAAGCGGGAAAAACGATTGGCTGTTGCCACATCAGGGAGACTGCCCTCCTCAATCTGATTCACAATGAGGGTGAAAGCCTCTTCGAGATCATGTTTCGTGGTCTTGAAATCCATGACCTGGTTCCGTCCTTGAGGCGGGTTAAAGGTTCCTAACCAAACCGGCTTAGAGGACGGTCCGGCCGTGTCAATACTAAACCTTGTAATATTCACTATACCACTGAATAAACTGTGCAATTCCGACTTCAATCGACGTATTCGGGGCGAATCCCACATCGGCCATCAAATCGTCCACATTGGCCCGGGTGGCCGGCACATCGCCCGGCTGCATGGGCAAAAATTCCTTGATGGCCTTTTTCCCCAAGGCCGTTTCGATGGCCTCGATGAAGCGCAAAAGCGAGACGCTGTTGTTGTTGCCGATGTTGTAAATCCGGTACGGCGCCGGACTGGTGCCCGGATCGGGCCGGCTGGCGTCCCAGTCGGGATTGGGACTGGCCGTATGCAGCGTCACCCGGACCACACCTTCGATGATGTCGTCGATGTAGGTGAAGTCGCGCTCCATGTGGCCGTTGTTGAAGACCTTGATGGGCCGCCCTTCCAGAATGGCCTGGGTAAAAAGGAACAGCGCCATGTCCGGTCTCCCCCAGGGCCCGTAGACCGTGAAAAAACGCAGCCCCGTGCAGGGCAGCCGGAAAAGATGGCTGTAGGAATGGGCCATCAGTTCGTTGGACTTCTTGGAGGCGGCGTACAGGCTGATGGGATGGTCCACGTTGTCGTGCACGGAAAACGGCATGTGGGTGTTCAGGCCGTAGACCGAGCTTGACGAGGCGAACACGAAGTGGCCGACGGCGTGCTGGCGGCAATTCTCCAACACGTTGAAAAAGCCCACTAAATTGGAGCTGACGTAGTCCTCGGGTGGGTGAGGCTGTGCCGCACCCCGGCCTGGGCGGCCAGGTTGACCACGTGGCTGAAGCCGCCGGCGTCGAAGAGCCGATCCATGGCCGCCCGGTCGGCCATATCCGCCTCGACGAAGCGGAAATTGGCGTCGGGCGTGAGCAGGGCCAGCCGGTCCTTTTTCAGGGCGACGGAATAGTACGGAGAGAAGTTGTCGACGCCGGTCACCGTATGGCCCATGGCCAGGAAGCGACGGCAGCAGAGATGAAGCCGATAAAGCCGGCAGCGCCGGTAAGCAAATCTTCATGCTTCCCTTGGGTGCAAAAGGTCGCGGCGGGCCTGACCGAACCGTTCGGCAAGGTCCTTTCCACGAAGCTTTACGCCTGTTCGTCCGGGGTTGTCTCCCCCCCTTCCGCGACCGGGCCGGCCTGGGCCGGCGTCGGAGCGTCGAGAACCGGCGGGCTGACGGTCGGGCAGTTTCCACCGTCCGGCCCGCGCCGGAGTGTGAAAAAGAGAGGCGGATAAAATCAAGAGGGATGGGGATAATCGTAGCGGCATGACTTTCGGAGGCCATTTCCCGCATGGTTTGCAGATAGCGCAGTTGCAGGGCCTCGGGATGGTGGCCGATGATTTCGGCGGCCTCGGCCAACCGGGCGGCAGCCTGGAATTCGCCCTCGGCATTGATGACCTTGGCCCGGCGTTCGCGTTCGGCCTCGGCCTGCTTGGCCATGGCCCGCTGCATTTCCTGGGGCAGGTCGATGTACTTGAGCTCGACGTTGGCCACCTTGATGCCCCAGGGACCGGCGTGCTGGTCGAGGATGGTCTGCACCTGGCCGTTGACCTTGTCGCGGTGGGCCAGGATTTCGTCCAGCTCGACGCCGCCGCAGACGCTGCGCAAGGTGGTCTGGGAAATCTGGGAAGTGGCGTACATGTAGTCCTCCACTTCCAGGATGGCCTTTTTCGGATCAATGACGCGGAAATAGACCACGGCGTTGACCTTGATGCTCACATTGTCCCGGGTGATGACGTCCTGATTGGGCACGTCCAGGGTAAGGTGCGGAGCGACACCTTGGTCATCCGGTCGAGGACCGGCAGCAGGATGATGAGCCCCGGGCCCTTGGTAGTCGATGACCCGGCCCAGGCGGAAAATAACGCCCCGCTCATATTCGTTGAGCACTCGAAGCGAGGTAATCCAAAAAAAGATCACCAGGATCAAAAGAGGGATCAGGCCGTACATAGGTTCCTCCGGGAAGCGTGGTTACGGGTTTTTCGCCGGGTTGGCCCACTGCGGCCTCGATGCCGAGAACCAGACCGGAAACCGTCCGGATAACGACCGGCTGGCCTGGCTGGAGACCAAGCGGGTCCCAACTCTCGGCCTGCCAATTTTCGCCCGCACGAAAACCTTGCCGCCGACCCCGCCAGGAACGCACCACGGCCGTCTGGCCGATCAGGCCTCCACGCCGCTTTTGGGCGCTGCAGCTGGCCCGGGTAACAGCCAGCCGATCAGGCCGAGAAAGAGCGACAGGCCGGCCACGGTGGGCAAAATAGGGAGGGTGCAGGGCCCCGAGACCGCTCCCCGAAAAGAACAGCGCCATAAAAAGCTGGCCCCGCCGGCCAGACCGAGCAGTCCGTAACTGTATATGCACCTCCAGCCGAAAAAACACCCCGCCCAAAAGGAGCAGCAACAACCCGGCGGCGTTGGTCGGCAGCACCGACAGGGCGTACAGGGAAAGGAGCAGACAAGCGGCCGAACACACCGGGCAATGACGCCCGGCGTAGGTCCGATCTCGAAATAGAGCCCGGCCAATCCGGCCAGCAGCAGAATATAGGCCACGCTCGGATCGAGCAGCCAGGAGAGCAGATCGTGGCGCAATCCGGGTTCGAAGGGCTCGAACCGGACATCGCCGGCGGCAAAGTGCAGCAGGCCGCGGTCGGTGGCCACGCCCCGCCGGCCGAGCTGGTCCATGAGGTCGCTTTTGTCCACGGCGATCATGTCGGCCACCCGCAGGCGTACGGCCTCCATGGCGTCGAGGTTGGCGGCCACGGTCACCGCCCGGGCGTACCAATCGGCGTTGCGGCCGTAGCGTTCGGCCATGCCCCGCAGCAGGCTCAACAGATCGTTCTTGATCTTGGTCTTCAGGGTGCCCTTTGACGTCGCCACCGCCGAGGCCGACCGGCGAGGCCGAACCGATGGTGGTCTGGGGGGCCATGGCCAGATAGGGGGCGGCCGCCGCCAAAACACCCCGGCCGAGGCGGCCCGGGCCCCGGAGGGTGCCACCCAGATGACCACCGGCACCGGGGCGTTGAGGATGGTCATGACCATGCGGCGCATGACCTCGATGGAGCCGCCGGGAGTGTCCAGGCGCACGAGCAGCATGTCGGCCCCGGAATCCCTGGCCCGGTTCAGGGCGGCCTCCAGCATGTCGGCCTGGGCCGGCGAAATGGCGGACGCCAGGCTCGCTTCCAGGACACGGACCTGGCGGCCCGCCGCCGGCGCGGCGACCGCGCCGACCCCGACGAGCAGCAGGGCGATCCCGACCGCAACGGCGGTCAGGTCAGCCCGAAATCGCAACATGGCCAAGCGCGGCAAGCACATGGTTCCACACCTCCGGATCACCGTCGAGAAGCACCGCCGGTTCCGGCAGCACCACGCAGGGGATGCCGGACACGGTGGCGGTCGGGCCCGTCCCATCCAGGGGCAGGCCGCAGACCGCCGGATCGCCGAAAAAAGGCAAGCACGTCGGGCGCGAGGCGGGAAAGTCCCGCCCGGAACACGCGGGCGCCGGGACGAGTGTCTCCCCTTCCGGCAGGGCCAAGGGCCAGAACGCGACCAGACCGCGCCCGGCCAGGCCGAGGGCGGCAATGAGCCGACGCCAGAGCGTACCGCGCCGACGGTCGGCCCGGCCGGTCAGATCGAGGCCCAGGGCGGCGTAACAGAGGCACAGCCGGGCCTGCTGGGGCGTCTTGGCGAAAAGCCGGGACCAGGCCGCCGGCCAGGACGCCGGCTCCCCGGCATCCGCCGGAGCTTCGGCCGACGGTGCGGCCGAGCGGACCGCCCCCCCCTCCGGCAACAAGAAATAGCGCACGCCGGAGAGGTGCCAGACCCGCAGCCGTTCCGGCGTATTTACAAGCGATTCAAGGAGTCCCATATCTTCCAGGCCATTTCCGTCTTGGCCAGGGACGGCCAGGTTTCCTGCCGTCCGGCGGCGTCCAGGACCACGGCCTCGTTGGTGGCGGCGGCAAAGCCGGTACCGTCGCGGCCAATGGGATTGGCCACCATCAGGTCACAGTTTTTCCGTTGACGCTTGGCCGCGGCGTGCTCCACGAGATGGTCGGTTTCGGCGCAAAAGCCGATCAGGCGCTGCCGCGGCTGCTTGGTCTCCCCCATGGCGGCCAGGATGTCGCGGGTCGGCCGCAGCACCACAAGGGGGGCGCCGTCGGCCGTGTCCTTCTTGAACTTGCCGCCGCCGGCGTAGGCTCCGGCGAAAAATCGGCCACGGCGGCGGTCATGGCCGCAATGTCCGTCCGGGGCCAGCAATCCAGGCAGGCCTCGGCCATCTCGGCGGCCGAGGTGACGCGCACCACCGGCACCTCCTCGGGAAACCACCAGGACACCGGGCCGGACACCACCGTGACGGCGGCCCCGCGCAGCCAGGCGGCCATGGCCAGGCAGGCCCCCATGAAGCCGGTGGACGGATTGGACCAGAACCGGGCGGCGTCGAAATATTCCCGCGTCGGCCCGAGGCTCACCAGAACGCGCTTGCCGGCCAGGTCCTGGGGCGTGATCGCCCGTAAAATGGCGGCAAAAACGGCCTCCTCCCGGGCGAGCCTCCCCTGTCCCGTCTCGCCGCAGGCCATAAGCCCGAAATCCGGCAGCACGCCGATGACGCCCCGGGCGATGAGCCGGGCGAAATGCTCCTGGGTGGGCGCGGCCCGCCACAGCCGGGGATTCATGGCCGGCGCCACCACCACCGGCCCCTCGAAGGCCAAGGCCTGGCAGGCCAGCAAATCGTCGGCCAAGCCCAGGCTCAGCCGGGCCAAAAAATCGGCCGTGGCCGGAACGACGGCCAGACAGTCGGCGGTCTGGGCCGGCTCCAGATGGGCGAACCGGGCCGAATCCGGGGAAAACATGTCGGCGCGCACCGGCGAGGCCCCCAGCGCCTCGAAGGAAAGCGGCGTCACGAACCGGCAGGCCGCCGGCGTCAAGGTGACGGTCACCCCGGCCCCGGCGGCCAGCAGCCGCCTGGCCAGGGACAAGGCCTTGAAGGCGGCCACGCTGCCCGTGACGCCCAGATGGACCTGCCGCCCCATGTACCCGGTCACGTCCAGATGCTCGGTGCGCCTATCGTTGGCCATGCTGCTCCCGTGGGGAAATGCGGTTAGGGAGGAAAAAGACTGCCTCCGGCGGCCAAAGGGCCGCGCCCTTTGGAAACCCGTTTCCCTGGTGGTTTGGCTTATTCCGCCGTAGCGCGTTATAGGCCGGAAGTACCAGGGCAGTAAAGCATTCGGCAAGTGCCGGGGGCGCCTTCGTCCGGAATACCGCCCCCCATCCAGGGGGTCCGGGGGAAATGATTCCCCCCGGCGGGTCCAGGGCCGCGCCCTGGCTGCCGGAGGCGTTTCCCCGCCCCGGGAGGACGCATGGACGCGACGCTTCTTTTTGACGGCGAACTGGTCGGGCTGCTGCACCGGCCGGCGGCGGACGGACGGGTGGTCTATCCGGTGACCCGACGGGCGTCGATCAAGGACGTCATCGAGGCCCTGGGGCCGCCCCATACCGAGGTGTATCGCCTGGCGGCGGACGGCCGTGAAGTGGACTTCTCCGCGCGGCTCGCGCCGGGCATGACCGTTACGGTCCAGCCGAAGCCCGTCCCCGTGGACGTGACTCGGCCCACCGTGCTCCGGCCGACGCCCCTCTCCCGACTGGCCTTCGCCGCCGACGCCAATGTCGGCCGGCTGGCCACCCTGCTGCGCCTTCTTGGGTACGACACAACGTATGACAGAACAATCAGCGACACCGATCTGGCCGCACAGGCGGCGGCCCAGGGCCGGATCGTGCTCAGCCGGGACCGCAACTGCCTCAAGCGCTCACAATCGTCTACGGCCGGCTGGTGCGGGCCAACGATCCCCTGGACCAGATCCGAGACATCATCCGGGTCTTCGACCTCACCCGCTTCCTGGCGCCGTTTCGTCGCTGCCTGCGCTGCAACCGCGAACTCATCGCCGTGGACAAGGCGGCCATCCAGGACCGCCTGCAACCCAAGACCCGGCGCTATTACGACGACTTCGCCACCTGTCCCGCCTGCGGCCGCCTCTACTGGTCCGGCTCCCACTACGACGGCATGAAGGCGTTATTGCAACAGCTCGGCATACCGGAAGAAAGATCCCCCCGCTAACTTCGGGTCCGCTGGGGGCGTCGGTGGGGAACGCCACGGCGTCGCGATGCTGACGCAGGGATCAGCAGGTGAGGATACGGACCAGGGCGACACCGACGAACGATGTCAATCCAGCAATACAGAATACCATATTGAGCAGAGGAAGGATATATCGTTCCAGTATACTGTTTTTAAATTGTAACAATATAACAAAAACAAGCGGGAGCGCCGGGAAAAAATACCGTCCCTGGGCCTGAAAATCATTACACCATGAATTATAGATGGATTGGATTATCGTCATTAAATAAAAAAGAAAGTGATACAGAGTAGCGGTACGTCAAGACTCTGATAGTTTTTTGAAAAATAAAAAAAGTAAAACACCTATCAAGAAAATCCATAAAAGAGCCATCATCGTATAATACCAGGGGGGAGAGACTATTTTCATCCATCCGTACAATCCGACAAAGCTCTTGAAGGAAACGGACTGCCACTCCCAAGGGGATCGAAAAAGACTCGCTACCGATACACCTTTTGACCGAAGATTATACCCATAATACGTCGGCGGTTCACCCTTGGTTCCGTTTTTATATTGAGGTTTTGGCATATGCCTGCGACCATGTTGCAAGCTTATCACTTTTATGAAAATCATTGATAGAGACATCATAAATATACCGAGGTGCGCATATACAGAATGCAACAAAAAAGACAAACATCCACATCTTAAAATATAAAACCGATTTTGTTTTTCTGATTTAAAAAAAATAGCATACAGCGCGAACGTACAGAGAAAGGCTACAAAGACCAAATAATTCAGTTTTGAAAGCAATAAGAGCGCAATAAGGATGCCGAGGACAGCACCCCTGTACCAATTTCCGGAGCATGGCGTGGAACAAAAAAACGTTTCCTTGGAATCTTCACGGCAAAATAAAAGCAGTGCAATGAGGTAGGAAACAAAAAATGGGAAAGCATCTCCATTGACATACGAAAAAACATACCAAAGCTGCGGTGTGGCCAACAGCATAAAAGCAGCACTATTATAGCAAGAATTCTTAACAAAAAAAGCGCACATTACCAGCATAACCAAAAACAAGAATGCGGTGACAACTCGCAATTGTATATAATAATTAATATTTGTAATGATATACTTAATTATTTTAGCTGCTTTTGCCGTGAAAAAATAACATACATCAAATTGATATAAATATGTTGTTCCATAATCGGAATTAGAAGCAATGGCTCGCTTGTCACCGACAGCCGGCGGCAGCCAGGCACTTTTATAAAATTCTGCGGCGCCAACATGATACATTTCATCCGGATGACTGTTATATTTACTACACACAGCCATACACAGGATACTTCCAAAAACAATTCCAAGCAGTATATTCGTCGCCGTGCGATACGGAAAAATCCGCTGCATAGTCCTCTCCCCTTCGTCGCAAAAAGTCTTTCCCGTCTCTTGCCCGCCGTATCTATCGCGCGGCGGAACAGGTCCCCGATGGCCAGAAGGGCATCATCCAGCTTCGTGTGGGCAGGATGGGGAAAATCGCCTTTCCCCGCAACACAATTCACCGATCGCGCCGAGGAGCCGGTTCGGTCGCGAGTCCGCCCAGCCTCGTATGCGGACGCACGCGCGGTTTGCCGTGCACTACGGAAAAAAGCGATTCGGAGCGGAAAGCGCGCCACCTCGGCCTCAGGACAAGCCCTTATCGCGATAGAGGGCCAGGTGCCACTCGTAGATACGCTGGGCCAGGTCCTCGATGACATTGTCGTCCACCTTGCCCCAGAGGATCTTGTTCGACTCAGTCTGGCGGGTGCCGTTGGCGATGAATTCCAGGCCCAGGGTGACGTCGCCGGAGATGGGGTCGGGCCGGACGTTATTGGTCTTGGCCACCAGCCAATACTCGGTGCGCAGCCGGGGTGCCTCGCCGGCAAAGGTGAAAAAGACGATGAAGCGGTCCCCTTTTTGCGGGGAAAGCTGCTGCTTTTTCAGCAGGTCCCGGCGGATGGCCAGACGCAGGCCACCGGCGGAAATATTTTCCAGCAGGGCCTGCATCTCCCTGAAATGGCTAAAGGAGACGGTAGGCTTGGTAATGTCGAAGCCGCCGCTGGCATCGTATTTCCAAAGGGACAGATGGGAGAACTTCTGCAAATCCGGCGCCAGGCGCAGACTCTTGCGGCGCTGCGTCCCGTCAATGACCTCGGAAGGTCGGTTGCCACCAGGATGGCGTTGTTGCGGGATTGGCGGACGTTCCGGATGACGACGGTGAAGGAATAGAAAATTTCCCGGTGCCGGTCTTCGCGTTCGACGATGCGGAAGAAACAGACGATGGCTTGGCCGATGAACTTCCGGGGCAACTGGGCCAGACCGTCCAGTTCCAGGACAAGGACCCCGCCTTCCACGGACAGGATCTGCCCGGTCACGCCGGTGAGGGAAGACGCGGCCGTATCGAAGCGGATGGACAGCCTGGAACGTTGCACAAGGGCAGCATCGAGGATGGCGGCGATCCGATGCCGCTCGGCCGCATCCTCTTTATGCGCCATTTGTTTCCGCAACAGGTCCAAAACCATGCGAACACAACCACCTTCTCATGGTGCGTTACGGACGGCGTTCCGTGTCCCACCCACTCCGGCCGCCTGGATAGCCAGCCTGGCGCCACCATGTCAATGGACGGTGCCTGACCCGTACGGTCATTGACGAAGGTAGTCTAACTTTTCGCAATGACGGCAGGGTTCGGATAGATTTTCCGTACGGCCTCGTACCAGGTTCGGGCCGCCGTCCGATCATGGCGGGCTTCGGCCTCCTCGCCCAGGGAAAAACCGGCCGAGGCGCGTAACGCAGCATCAACCGTGCCATCCTCATAGACGGCCCGCCACAGGGCCCGCGCCTCGTCCGGCGTATTGGTCTCCAGCAGCAGCCCGGCCAGGCGCAGACTGCACGGCGCGACCGCGGCCGGGGACAGGCCGGAAGCCCGGCACTGGCGCAGCACGGCCATAGCCGCCTGGGGCTCATGGAGCCGGCGCAGGGCCCGGGCCAGTTGCAGCGAGGCCCGGACGCGCCGCTCCGGCGGCAACCGCGTCTCGGCCACCAGCCCGCGGAGGTGCTCCACCGCCCGAGCCGGTTCATGGGCCTGCAACCAGGTCTCCGCCGCCGCCGCGGCCAGGTCGTCCTTCACCGTGTCATTCTTATAAAATTCCAGAAGCGCCGCTTCCAGAATGCCGGCCGCCTCGCCGGGATTGCCCCGGACATTGCGGGCAATGTCGGCCAGCCGCCGCCAGGCCTCCAGGCGCCCGGACGCCTGGGGAAAGTCCTTCAAATAGCCCTGATAGGCCGTTTCGGCCCGGGCATAGTCCCCGGCCAGCCAAGCCGTCCGGGCGGCGGCCAAACGGGCCGCCGCCGGATCGTCGGCGGCATCGGGGCTGCAGCCCTGGCCGACGACCAGGGCTGCCAGAAGCAGGATGCAGCCGACAACCGTCTGGCGCATCAGGCGTCGCACGGCTCCATTTCGGACGGATCGACCAGATCGAAGCCCGTGACCGTGATGCCGTCCTCCATGCGCACCAGCATGACGCCCTGGGTGGCCCGGCCGACCGAGCTGATGCCCGAGACGGACAAGCGGATGATTTTATTGGCTGAAGTGAGCAACAGCAGCTCGTCTTCCTGGCCGACCATGACCGCGCCGATGACCGGTCCGGTCTTGGGCGTCACCCGCATGTTGATGACGCCGACGCCGCCCCGGTTGCGCAAGGGGTAATGTTCGATGGAGGTGCGCTTGCCGTAGCCGTTGGCCGAAACGGTCAGCACTTCGTTGCGGCCGTTGTCGGAGACGACCACGCCGGCGGCCACCCGATCGGCGCCCTTGAGGGCAATACCCTTCACGCCCGAGGCCGTGCGGCCCATGGACCGGATGTCGGACACCCGGAAGCGGATGGACAGCCCCTGCAGCGTGGCCAAAGGATTTCGGCGTCGTTGTTCACTTCCCTGACCATCAGGAGTTCGTCGCCGTCCCGGAGGCTGACGGCGTTGATGCCCGAGCTGCGGCAGTTCTTGTAGAGCTCGGTAACCGACCGTTTGACCATGCCGCGTGCGGTCACGAACAGGAACGAGCGATCGGCCGAGAATTCGCGGATGGCCAGGGCCGCGGCCACGAATTCCTCCTTGTCCATGGGCAAGAGGTTGGCGATATGGGCGCCCTTGGCCGTGCGCTGGCCCTCGGGAATCTGATGCACGGGCAGCATGAACATGCGACCGCGATTGGTGAACAGCATGAGCTGCTGGTGGTTCGTCGTGGCGCAGAACGACTGGACGAAATCGTCCGCCGAGGTGGACACGCCGGCCACGCCCTTACCGCCGCGTTTCTGCTGCTGGTAGTTGTCCGCCTTGGTGCGTTTGATATAGCCGCGCCGGGACAAGGTGATGACCACGTCCTCGTCCGGAATGAGATCGAGGATATTGATACCCTCGAGGTCTTCCAGAATTTCGGTCTTGCGCGGGGTGGCGTAGCGCGCCTTGATGTCGGCGATCTCGTCGCGGATCACGCCCCGCAGCACCTCGTCGTTTTCCAGGATACTGTGCAGGTAGGCAATGAGCTTGATGAGTTCGTTGTACTCGTCGATGAGCTTTTGCCGCTCCATGTTGGTCAGGCGCTGCAAACGCATATCCAGGATGGCCTGGGCCTGGCGCTCGGACAGGCTGAAATGCTCCATCAAGCCGTTGCGGGCGTCCAGGGGCGTCTTCGAGGCCCTAATCAAGGAAACGACCGCGTCGATGTTGTCCAGGGCGATGCGCAGGCCTTCGAGGATATGGGCCCGCTCCTCGGACTTGCGCAGATCGAACACCGTGCGCCGCAGCACCACTTCCCGACGGTGGGTCAGGAAATGCTCCAGCATCTGCTTCAAGTTGAGGGTGGCCGGCCTGTTGTCGGCCACGACCAGCATGTTGATGCCGAACGACGTCTCCAGGGGCGTGTACTTGTAGAGGGCGTTGATGACGATGTCGGCAATGGTGCCCTTGCGCAGATCGAGGACGATGCGGATGCCCTTGCGGTCGGATTCGTCGCGCAGGTCCGACACGCCGTCGATGCGGTGGTCGTTGATCAGGGCGGCGATCTTCTCGACCAGGGAGGACTTGTTGAGGGCATAGGGAATTTCCCGGATGATCACGGCCTGCTGACCGCGCTTGCCCTCCTCGACCTCGGCCTTGCCCCGGATTTTGATGCTGCCCCGGCCGGTGGTGTAGGCCTCGAAGAGGCCCTTGCCGCCGTACACGGCCGCGCCGGTCGGAAAATCCGGTCCCTTGATCAGGCCGATCAGGTCCTGGACCTCGCAGTCGGGGTGCGCCAGCAGGTGAAGCAGGCCGTCGCACAGTTCGCCCAGGTTGTGAGGCGGAATATTGGTGGCCATGCCCACGGCGATGCCCGAGGTGCCGTTTAAGAGCAGGTTGGGCACCTTGGTCGGCAGCACGGCCGGCTCCTGCAAGGAATTGTCGTAGTTCGGCCGGAAATCCACGGTCTCCTTTTCGATGTCGGCCAGAAACTCGCTGGCCAACCGGGACATGCGGACTTCCGTGTATCGCATGGCGGCTGCGGAATCGCCGTCGATGGAGCCGAAGTTGCCCTGCCCGTCCACGATGGGATCGCGCATGGAAAATTCCTGGGCCATGCGCACCAGGGCGTCGTAAACCGCCTGATCGCCGTGGGGATGATATTTACCGATAACATCACCAACGACGCGGGCGGATTTCTTGTACGGGCGGTTATACGTGTTGGAGAGCTCGTGCATGGCGTAGAGAATGCGCCGATGCACGGGTTTGAGACCGTCGCGCACGTCCGGAATGGCCCGGCCGACAATGACGCTCAAGGAGTACTCAAGATAGGACTTCTTGATTTCTTCTTCGATGGTAATCAATGAACTCACGGCATACTCCGATCAGTGGTGCAGGAGGCCTCCGGCGGCCGGGGCGGGACCACGTTCCCCCCGGACTTCCCCTACCGGGGGAAGCCTTCCCCCGGACCCCTGAACAAGGGACAATCGTTTTCAAACGCCATGCCTGTACCGGCGGACAAGGACTGCCAAGGGGCAACGCCCTGCGACCGCCGGAGGCGCTGTTGCCTCCTTCCCATCAGATATCGAGTTCCCTGACGGTGAGGGCATTGCGTTCGATGAATTCGCGCCGACCTTCGACCTGCTCGCCCATGAGCTGGGAAAAGATGTCGCTGGCCTCGCCGGCGTCTTCGATAGCGACCTGCAGAAAACTGCGCTTTTCCGGATTCATGGTGGTTTCCCAGAGCTGTTCCGGATTCATTTCGCCCAGGCCCTTGTAGCGCTGGATGTTGAATCCCTTCAGTGCCTGATCCATGACCGCCTTGTAGAGCTCGAAGAATCCGGAAACCTCGATGGTCTCTTCCTTGTGGCACATGCTGAGCGGCAGCGTCGGACAGGCGGCAAGCAGCTCGACATAGGCTTCGTGGGCTCGCCGGTAAATCTTGGAACTGAAGAATTCCACGGCGATGCGGTGCCGGGCCTGATTTTGGGAAACGAACACGGCGTAGAGCCGGTGCTCGTCCTCCATCTCCTCGATCTCGGTTTCCAGGCGATAGCCCTTCTCGTCCAGATAGGCGGACAATCCCTCGGGATAGGCGCCGGCGGCGAAATCCGAGGGGGGTAAGCCGGGGAAAGCCGAGCAGGACGGTAAAAAGCTCGTCAGGCAGGCCGAAATCGGCCGCCTCGTGCGTCCGGGCCTCCAGGAAACGGATCTTATGCAACAGCTCGGTCAGCCCCTGGCCGGAAAACACGGCCTCGCCCGAGGTGACACGCATATCCTCGCCGATGCGGCTCAAGAGGAAATCGGATAACTCCTCGTCGTCCTTGATGAACCGCTCGAAATCACCCTTGAACAGCCGGTACAGCGGCGGCTGGGCGATGTAGACATAGCCGTCGGTAATGAGCTTTTCGTAGCGGCGGTAAAAAAGGTGAGCAGCAGGGTACGGATATGGGCGCCGTCCACATCGGCATCGGTCATGATGACGATCTTATGGTAGCGCAGCCGAGAATAGTTTTCCTTTTCCCGCTCCTCGGTCTCCTCGTCGCCCATGGTTGGCGTCGGCCCACATGGCCGTGATGAGATTGCGGATCTCCTTGTTGCCGAGCATCTTGTCAGTGCGGGTCCGCTCGACGTTCAAGATCTTGCCGCGCAAGGGCAAAATGGCCTGGAAGCGCGGATCGCGCCCCCTGCTTGGCCGAGCCGCCGGCCGAATCACCCTCGACGATAAACAGCTCGGATTCTTCGGGATTCTTGCTCTGGCAGTCGGCCAGCTTGCCGGGCAGCGAATGGTCGGACAGGGCGCCCTTGCGCCGGACCAGCTCCTTGGCCTTGCGGGCCGCTTCCCGGGCCCGAGCCGCGTCCACGGCCTTCTCCACGATGGCCTTGGCGTCTTTCGGTGTTTTCCTCGAAATGGGTGTTGATGGACTCGTAGACGGCCTTGTTGACGATGCCGACCACCTCGGAATTGCCGAGCTTGGTCTTGGTCTGGCCTTCGAACTGGGGATTGGGGAGCTTGACCGAGACCACGGCGGTCAAGCCTTCGCGCACGTCGTCGCCGGTCAGCTTCTGTTTGAGCTTCTTGGGGCAGGTCCGACTTTTCGATATAGGCGTTGATGGCCCGGGTGAGCGCCGTCTTGAACCCGGCCAGATGGGTGCCGCCTTCGCGGGTGCGGATGTTGTTGGCGAAGGTCAGGACCTCTTCCTTGTAGTTGGCGTTGTACTGCAGGGCGAAATCCACCAGCACGCCGTCGAGTTCGGTCTCGCCCTCGATGATGTCGTGAATGGCCTGCTCGCCGGAATTGAGGTCGGTCACGAATTCGCGCAGGCCGCCGTCGAAACGGTAGGTGACCCGCTCCTGGCTGCGTTCGTCGCGAAAATCAACCTCCAGGCCCTTGTTCAAGTAGGCCAGCTCCTCGAAACGCTTAGCCAGGGTCTCGTGGGAGAACTGGTTGGTCTCGAAAATCTCGTCGTCCGGCTTGAAGCGAATGGTGGTGCCGGTCGCGTCCGACTCGCCGATGACGGCGAGCTTGGTCACGGGCGCGCCGCGCTCGTAACGCTGCTGGTACTTCTTGCCGTCGCGGCGCACCGTCACTTCCAGGTATTCGGAAAGGGCGTTGACCACCGAAACGCCGACGCCGTGCAGGCCGCCGGACACCTTGTAGGTGACGTTGTCGAACTTGCCGCCGGCGTGAAGCACGGTCATGACCACTTCGACGGCCGGTCGATGCTCCTTGGGGTGCATATCCACCGGAATGCCGCGCCCGTTATCCGAAACGGTGACGGAGTTGTCCAGATGCACCACGACGACGATGCGATTGCAAAAACCGGCCATGGCCTCGTCGATGGAGTTGTCCACAACTTCATAGACGAGATGATGCAGGCCCCGGACATCCGTCGAACCAATATACATGGCCGGACGCTTGCGTACGGCGGAAAGGCCCTCAAGAACAGTGATGGAACTCGCGTCGTAAGCCTGGGGCGACTTGTCCTGAGTCATGCAATATCTTCCTCGCTATAGTACGTCTCTTCAACAATTTTCATGGGCATGATGATGACCAGGCTTTCCTGATCCTCCTCGCCGGTGATGCCGCACGGGCCTTCGGCGCCGGTCAGGGTCAACGTGACCTTGGCCGAATGGAAATGGGCCAGGATGTCGCTGATGTCCTTGGTGGGGAAGGCCACCCGGTCCAGCGGCCCGGCATAGGTGCATTCCAGGGTTTCGGTGGCCTCGCCGGCCTCCTGGCCCTGGCTGCGGAGCGACAGCTCGCTGGGATTCTCGAAGAGAAAATAGGCGCAGCGGTTGTTGTCGGTATTGAAGATGGCCACCCGGTCCAGGGCGTCCATCAGTTCCAGCCGGTCGATGGTCAGGATGGAATTGTTGTCCCGGGACAGGCTGGACACGAAGGAATTGTAGTCCGGGTACTGGTAGTAGCTTAAGGGCAGGCTGAAGATTTCCACCTTGGCCGGCGCCGTGTCGTCGCCCTTCTCCTTCATGACCGCCCGAAAAAAGAGCCGCTTTTCACTGATGGCCAGGTCGATTTCATCGGTGGACAGCCAGCGCCGCAGTTCGGTGACGTATTTTTTCTGCAGCAGAATGCCTTCCGGCGGCAACATGGCGTGAATGTCGTCGTTCAAAAAGGCGACCAGGGAGAACTGGTGGCCATTGAGGCCGCAGACCTCGATCTTGGCCCCCTGGGCGTCCGGCCGCATGAACATGCAGGCCATAGGCCTCCATGGTGTCCTCCTCGGAGATGCAATAGAGCACGCGATCGAGGAGCTCCTGGAGAAAGTCGCCGGACCACAGGACCCCGCCCGTCTCGGGAAAGGCCGCGAAGTTCTGGAACCAGTTGCGATCGGAGGTCGGCAGCTTGTACCGGCGCGATCCCTGGGTGATGAGCAGGTTGCCCGAGGCCTCGTCGAGCTTGAGCCCGATTTCGCCGGGGGGCAGCTTGCGCACGAGTTCGAAGAAGTTCTTCCCCTGCACGCCGCACAGCCCTTCTTCGGCCACCTTGGCCGGATACTGGCCGGTGAACTCCAGGCTGGAGTCCGTGGACAGGATGCGCAGCGTCTCTCCCTTGGCCTCAAGCCAGATGGTGCGGAGGAACGCGGCTCCCGTTTTGGCCGGGATGATGCCGGACGACTTTTGCAGGCCGTCGATGATGTCATTGCGAAAGACCGTGAGCTGCATGCATGTCTCCTTGGCGGTTTCCACAAATGGTTTTCGCTTTTCTACTCAAAGAAAGATTTGTTTTTTTGGAGTAGAAGAATAGGGTCGGTTCGTTTGTTCCCTTTTGTGGTATCTCCTTTGAATGACAGCGGAAAAAACGAGAAAAAAACCTGACGACAAGGAGCGGTCGGGAACATGTTCGCCCGAATGGCTCATGTCGGACCGCCTTCGCGGCAGGTGCGGGACAATTGTCGGAAAAGATTTTTCGTTTCCTCACTATCATCCTGCAATTTTTTGAATTTTTTAATGGAATACAGCACCGTGCTGTGATCCTTGCCGCCGAAGAGCTTGCCCAGGGCCGGATAGGACATGCCGAGCAGGGCCCGGCACAGGGCCATGGCCGCTTGCCGGGCGAACACCAGGTTCTTGCGGCGGCTGTGGCCGGTCAGGTCGGCCACGGTCAGGCCGAAATGATCGGCCGCCACCGTCAGGATGCGGCCCGGCGTCAGTTCGGGCGCGTGGCTGTCCTCGGACAGGCGCACGTGGCGGAGAAAATCGGCCTCGGTCAGATCGCGGCCGGAATGCTTGCGAAAGGCCTCGATGCGCAACAGCACCCCTTCCAGGCGGCGGAAGCCCTCGAACCGGCTGGCCAGGGTGAGGATCTGCTCCCGGGAAAGCCCCAGCCGCATGTCGCGGTTGGCCTGCTCCACGAAGGCGGTGCGCACTTCCAGGTCCGGCGCCTTCAAATGGACCATCAGCCCCCACTCCAGCCGCGATTTGAAGGTGGGGTCCAGGAAATCGCAGGAGGTCACCCGCTCGGTGCTGGTGAACACCATCTGCTTGCCGGCGTCGTGAAAGGTGTTGAATAGAAAGATCAGTTCCTGTTCCAGATCGGCGGCGCGCTGGATGTCGGTCAACTCGTCGATGAAGAGCCAGTCGTTGGCCGAGAGCGCGGCCCGGGCGGCCAGGGGATTGCCGGCCGAAGCGAACCGGTTTTGCAGGTCGCTGATGGAACCGAAGAACACCGAGGCCCCCTCGTGGGTCCTGGCCACGGTGTTGGCCATGGCCCGCAGCAGGTGGGTCTTGCCCGAGCCGGACGGACCGCAGACCAGGAAGGGGTTGTAGCGCACCTCCCGGCCCCGGGCCACTTCCTGGGCCAGCGCCAGGGGGAAATGGTTCTTTTCGTTGGCCAGAAACGTCTCGAACGTGAACTGGTTGCCGTAGGGGAAATCGGTGACGCTGATGGACTCTTCCAGAAACAGCGGCGCGTGGCCCTGGGCGTCGGCGCCGTTCGGCGACTGGTAGTGCAGCACGTAGCCCTGTCCCAGGTATTCTCCGACTTGGCGCTCGAAAAATTCCTTCACGGAATTTTCAAACCAGGTCGCGAAATAGGCGTGTGGAAAAAGCACTCGAAATGTCTGGTTTTCCTTGTTGACCTCCACTTCAAGGGGGTCAAACCAGCGGCGCAATTCCTGCTCAGGGCAGGAGCGCAACAAGTGTTGTCGAAATTCGTCTTTGAACACGCCGCCACCGGGGAATAGAGGGGGAACGGACGTCTTGGGTCCGCTTAAAATTATTAAATAAAATAGATCAGTTAGAACGGAATCTCCCAGCCCCTCCCCAAGGCCGCGAGATACCCTTCTCATATCCTATTTCGGCTACGAAGCCAAGGGGCGTATTGCAATTGCCAACTTGCCGAAAATGGGCCAAAACTGCCCCGGCCGCCGCCTGATGGCGGCGGGAAGGGAGATTGCGTGCGATGCCTACCTGAGGTGAAGAAAACCGTCGCGGAGATCAACAAACGGATCGAAAAGGGCAAGGCCGTGGTTCTGACGGCCGCCGAAATGGTGGAGACCGTCAAACGGCTCGGCAAGGTCAAGGCCGCCAAGGAAGTGGACGTCGTGGCGACCGGGACCTTCTCGCCCATGTGCTCGTCCGGCATGCTCTTCAATTTCGGCCAGGAACCGCCGGTCATCAAGGCCCAGAAGGTGCGGCTCAACGGCATTCCCGCCCATGCCGGCCTGGCCGCCGTGGATGCCTACCTCGGCGCCAGCGAACTGCCCAAGGACGATCCCCTGAACAAGATCCATCCGGGCCAGTTCGTCTACGGCGGCGCGCATGTCATCGAGGATCTGCTGCGGGGCAAGGCGGTGCGCCTGTGGGCCGAGGCCTACGGCACCGACTGCTATCCGCGCCGGCTGCTGGAAAAGGACGTCACCCTGGCCGACCTCAAGTATGCCGCCCTCATCAATCCGCGCAACTGCTACCAGAATTACAACGTGGCGGTGAACCTCACCAGCCGCATCATCTACACCTACATGGGGCCGCTCAAGCCCAACGCCCGCAACGCCAACTTCGCCACGTCCGGCGAACTCTCGCCGCTTTTAAACGACCCCTATTTGAAGACCATCGGCCTGGGGACGCGGATCTTCCTCGGCGGCGGCGTGGGCTACGTCATCGGCGCCGGCACCCAGCACGATCCCCATCCCAAGCGCAACGAACGCGGCATCCCCCTGTCCGCGGCCGGAACACTCATGGTCAAGGGCGACCTCAAGGGCATGAACGCTCGCTACATCCGCGGCGTCTCCATTTTGGGCTACGGCGTGTCCATGGCCGTGGGCGTCGGCATCCCCATTCCCATCCTCAATGAGGACATGGCCTTTTATACCGGCGTCTCCGATGCCGACATCGAGATGCCGGTCCGGGATTACGGCCACGACGAGCCCAACGGCATCCCGCGCGTGCTCGGCTACGTCACCTACGCCGACTGCCGGGCCGGTGAGATCGTCGTTAACGGCAAACGTACCGAAGCCGTGCCCGTGACCAGCCTGGCCATGTCCTTGGAAGTGGCCACTACCCTCAAGTCCTGGATCGAACAGGGCAAATTCCTGCTCACCGAACCCGTCGAACCGATTCCGTCGCTGTGAAGAGCTGGGAGGGGCGTCGCCCCTCCCAGACCTACCCTACCGGGGGGATAATCCCCCCGGACCCCTTTTCCTGTGCGTTTTGCCGATTTGGTCGGCGGAAGAAATGCCTCCGGCGGCCAAAGGGGTCCCCCCTTTGGAAACCCTTTGAGCGTTGCTTGGGCAATGTGCACCCTTCGCGGCCGTTGTCAGGGCGCGCGTCCGCGCGTGCCCTGACAACGGCCGCGCCTGGAGGGGTCCGGGGGCATCATGCCCCCGGCAGGGTGCGGGGCAGCGCCCCGCGCTTTCCGCGCTTTTCTTATTTCGACAGAGGATAGACCTGGCTGAAAATGGTCTTGCCGGACGGATCGACCATGGTGAGCTTGATGCCGTAGACGTCCTTGGGATCGCATTTGGCGGGCAGGTTCAGGTTGGTGGCGATCTGCTTGAAGCGCTGGATCTGAAAGGAGAGGTCGTCGTTGCCGCTTTTGAGGGGATAGAGGGTGGCGTCGTTGCCGATGAGGGACACTTCGCCCCGGCCGGTGAGGGCGGATTGCGGGGACAGGTTGCTCAAGTCGAAGCCGAGGTGGAGGCGGCGGTTTTCGATACTGGCCTTGAGGTTGTCCACGCCGGCCTGATTGACGTCCACTTTTGTCAGGAGCCGGGACAGGTCGGGGCGCGAGCCGGTTTTCTCCCGGGCCTCGTCCTTCTTGTCGGCGGGCCCTTTCCACCAGCCGGGATTCTCCGGATTGGCCGCGGCGAGCAGGGTTTCCAGTTCGGTCCTGTCCTTGGAGCGCAGGATCTTTTCGATATTTTCCAGGCGCACGAGGCGTTCGCCCAGGGAGTCGTGTTCGTGGAGCATGGCGTCGAGGCGCTGGCGCAGCATGGCGTTTTCGGTGTGTTCGCGGTGCAGGACGATCAGGGAGCCGGCGACCAGCAGGGCCAGGCACAGGGGCGTGATCCACAGGGCGCGCAGCCAGCCGGTCGCCAGATGGTAGCGCGCCACCCGGCCGGTCCCGCGCATGACGAGGATGTCGATTTTTTCCCGAGTGGCCATCCTATCTGCGGCTCCATTGTTCCGCCGTGATGACGAGCCTGCCCTCGGAGGGGGTCAGGAACAGGGTCTTGCGGCCCTTATGCCGACTGCCGTCGCGGCTTTCGTAATCCTGGGAGAAGCTGACCTCGAAGCCGTCCGGCTTTTGGGTGACGGTCATGTCGCCGAAGACAATGCGCTTGGGCGGTTTCGTCGTCCACACGGCGGTCTTCTGGGCCCGTACGGCGTCCCGGCCCCGGCGATGGCCGACCCGGACGTCCGGCGCGTAGAAGGCCATATAGGCGTCGATCTGGCCGGATTCCCAGGCCTTGCGCCAGGCTTCGACCGTATCCTTCACCTGCTCGACCGTGACGTTCGGCGTTTGCGATGTGGCGGGAGTCGGCGCGGGAGTCGGTTGGGGCGCGGGCGTCGACGCCGGTTTCGGGGCGACCGGGGCGCTGGGCTGGGGTTCCGGGGCCGGCTTGGGTTGGGCGGCCGGTTGCGGCGTGGCCTTGGCGGCAAGGCGCAGGGCCTCGTTTCTGCCGAGACGCGACCAGGTTTCCTCGGTGATGACGAAGCCCCGGCGGCTGGGCGCCAGGGTCAGGGTCTTGCGGCCATAATCGCCGGCGCCGTCGGCGGCCTCGTAGTGCTGGATGGCTTCGGCGGTGAATCCCTGGCCGTGCGGGGTGACGGTCAGGTTGGACAGGACGACCTTGGTCGGGGGCTTTGCCGCCCACAGCCGGCGCTTTTGGGCGACGATGGCGGCCTTGCCACGCAGATCACCCTGGACGGCGTCGGACGCATAGCAGGCCGCGTAGGCCTCAATCCGGCCGTGCTCCCAGGCGTCGCGCCAGGTTTCGATCATGGTCCGGGCCTTGTCGGCGGCCGCGACCGCCGGTTGCGGCGCGGGCGCGGGGGTGGCCGGCTGTGCCGCCGGTGCCGGCACCGGGGTTTTGGGCGCCGTGGGGGCGGCAGGTTGCGCCGGAAGGGCGGTATGGGCGGGCAACGTGGGGGCGGCCGGCACATGGGCCTGGGCCACGGTCATGGCCGGCGGTGGCGGCGGAACCTGGCGCATGGCGTCGCTGGCCGTGCCGGGCACGCGGCCGGCCGACTGGGCCACATCCAGGATGGCCTGGTCCTCGGCCGTGGGCTTCTGGGTGATGTGCAGGCTGCCGAAGGCCTTCTTGGCCATCTTCTCCACCAGCGCCTGCTGGGCGTTCACCAACTGCTGGACGTGGGTCTCTTCCTCGCTGGCGCCCTCGGGCAGCGGCGTGCTGCGCTCCTGCTCGGCCGCCGTGGCGGTCTCCCTGAGCCCGTGCTTGTCGGCCAGGGTGACGGGCATTTCCTCGTATTCCATGCCGACGATGCGAAAGCGGCCGTCGGCGCCGCGCTGCCAGTAAAGCCGCTTGATGCCCTGGGAAATGAGCGAGGGGGAGCGGTAGAGCTGGATGAAATAGGTGACCCAGTAATCCGGACCGGGCAGGGCCCGCAGATCGAACAGGATTCACCTTGATCCAGGGCAGGCTCCGGAACAGGCGCTCCTTGTGGCTTTTGAAGGAGGCGAAGGGTTCCCCCTCGGTGATGGAGAACTTTTCCGGGTCGTGGAAGTCGAAAAAGGCCTCGGACTTGTTTTGCCAGGCCTTGGCCCAGGCCTGAGTGGCCTGCACCACCTCGTGGCCTTCCTTGAGGATTTTTTGCCGCTCGGGACCGCCGATCTGGATGTTGTCGGCGATGACGACGGGCATGCCCTCGTCCAGGTCGTGGTCCACCCGATGGATGTCCGACGTGTTGAGGGCCACGCAACCCTGGGTCTCGAAGGGGGTGATGGCGTGGCCCCGGCCGTGGATCCAGATCCCGTGGCCGGACTTGTGCCGCAGGATGTCCATGGGGTTGGGGAAATTGAGGACAAAGGCCAGGTCGCCGTAGAGATCGTAGTTCAGGCCGGCGTCGCGCCGCCGGCTGATGAAATAGACGCCTTCGGGCGTCTTGAGGTCGCCTTCCTTGTCCTTGTCGCCCAGCATCTGGCCGGTGGCGCACGGCAGGGTTTCCGCCACCCGAAGCGGGCTTTGCCGGACGAGCACGGCAAAGGACTGGGACATCTTGTCCACGGCCACGAAGCGCGACGGCGACCAGTCGCTGTCCACGATGTCCGCCGTCCATGCCCCCTCGGCCCGACGGGCCGGGAGCAGCAGACACAACAATACTATGGCGAGACAGCGTGTCTTCATTGTTCGACTACGGTGCCGTGTTACGGCCGGCGGCCGCCAGCAGCGCCTTGCGGGTGAAGATGGAGAGCAAGGGGAAACCGCGCTCGGCCAACCGGCCGGCGCCGCCCTCTTCCCGGTCGAGTACCGTGGCCACGGCGGCCACGGTCAGTCCGGCGTCCTGGACCCGGTCGATGACCGTCATCAGGGTGCCGCCGGTGGTCACGACGTCTTCCAGCAGGGCCACCCGGTCGCCCGGCTGGAAGTTGGACAGGCCTTCCAAAAATTGGTTGGTGCCGTGCCCCTTGGCGGCCTTACGCACGATGAAGGCGGGCAGGGGGCGGCCGCGCAGATGGGAAACGAGGCTGACCGCGGTGACCAGCGGGTCGGCCCCGAGGGTCATGCCGCCGACGCCGCGGAGGTCTTTCGGCAGAAGATCGAAGAGCAGGTTGCCGATCAGCCAGGCGCCCTCGGGGAAAAGGGCCGTCTGCTTGCAGTCGAAATAATAATCGCTTTTGCGGCCCGAGGTGAGAATGACCTCGCCGGTCCGGTAGGACTTTTCAAGAAGCAAGGCAGCCAGACGGCCGCGCATTGCCTCGGCATCCAGATGGGTGATGTCGCACGGCATGGGAATCCCCACTTCAACCCGTTCTTTTCCGCATACAAAAGCCGGGCTGTTTTGAAAAGTGTTTTGCCGCCTCTGCGCCCGGTTGGACGCACAAAGAGGCGGCGTGCCCTGTCAGTTCGCTCGAGTCGCCGGTCCGAAGACCCGGGAATAGATCAAATCTTCGTGTTTGAGGTAGTAGGTCGGATCGAAGAGTTCGTCCAGGGTGGTCTTGGACAGCCGCGCGGTGATGTCGGGATCGGCCCGTACCGCGTCGGGAAAGTTCGTTTTGCCTTCCCAACAGGCCATGGCCACCCGCTGCACCTGGACGTAGGCCTTCTGCCGGTCCTCGCCGGCGTCGATCAGGGCCAGCAGCACCCGCTGGGAATAAAACAGCCCGTAGGAGGCCATCATGTTGCGGGCCATGTTCTCCGGATGGATCTGCAGGTTCTCCAGGATGCGGGCCAGCCGGGCCAGGGCGTAGTCGGCCAGGATGGTGGAATCGGGCATGATGATGCGCTCCACCGAGGAATGGGAGATGTCGCGCTCGTGCCACAGGGCCATGTCCTCCATGGAGGCCAGGGCGTTGGTGCGCAGGAGCCGGGACAGGCCGCACAGGTTCTCGGCCGAAATGGGGTTTTTCTTGTGGGGCATGGCCGACGAGCCCTTTTGCCCCTTGGCGAAGCCCTCTTCCGCCTCCAGCACTTCGGTGCGCTGCAATGGCGCAGTTCCGTGGACATGCGCTCGATGCCGCCGGCGAGGAGGCCCAGGGCGGTGAAATAGGCGGCGTGGCGGTCGCGCTGGATGATCTGCGTGGACACCGGGTCCACGGCCAGGCCGAGCCGGGCCAGGGCGATGGACTCCACCCGGGGGTCGAGATGGGCGTAGCCGCCCACGGCCCCGGAGATCTTGCCCACCCGGATGCCGGCGAGCGCCGCGGCGAAGCGTTCCCGATGCCGGGAAAATTCGGCGAAAAACGAGGCCATCTTCATGCCGAAGCTCAAGGGCTCTGCGTGGACGCCGTGGGTGCGGCCGATCATGAGCTGGCCCTTGTGGCGCATGGCCAGTTGCTTGATGACGTCGAGCAGGTGGTCGATGTCGGCCAGGATCAGCTCGCCGGCCCGGGACAACAGCAGGCCGTTCGCCGTGTCCACGATGTCCGAGGACGTGCAGCCCAGGTGGATGAAGCGGGCCGAGGGGCCGATGCGCTCCTCCAGGGCCGTCAGGAAGGCGATGACGTCGTGCCGGGTCGTCTCCTCGATTTCGAGGATGCGGTCCACGTCGAAGCCGGCCTTTTCCCGGATGACGACCATGTCGGCCTCGGGAATGCGGCCCAGGTCGGTCCAGGCCTCGCACACGGCCAGTTCGACCTCGAGCCAGGCGGCGTAACGGTTTTTGCAGGGACCACAGGTCGCCCATGGCCTTGCGGGTATAGCGCTCGATCATGCGCCCTCCTTGGCGTCGTCGGCAGGATGGTTCGCGGGATGGACGGGCGGGCGGCGGCAGGGACGGAGATCCCGACGGACGCCCGCCCGTCCCGCTTCACGAACGCCGGCCGGCGTTCGCCGTCATCGTTGACGGAAAAGCCGCCGGCCCGAAGGGCACAGGCGGACAGCACAGGCAGGGGGAAAACGGTGCGGCGGGCGCCCGGACAGGAGGCCCGCCCGCCATGGCCGGCCCGGCGCAGCTCCTGAACGGTACGATGGCAGACGGGACAGCGATGTTCATTCCAGGGCATGACGCCCTCCCCCGTAAGACGAGACGACCGCCCGGGAACGGCACGGCGGCCGACCCGGGGAGCGCCGTACGGCATGGCGCGGGCCGTACGGCACAAAGAGCGGGAACCGGCCCGTCGTCACGGGCCGGACCTCTCCGGGAAAAAAACGCGTGGTGGACTACGAAGGAGGCTTAGTCCTTTTTGGCGGCGATGGCCTGGTGGATGCGCTCCTTCAGGCGTTCCTTACGGCGCTTGCGGCGACGATCGATTTCCTTCATGCGCTCGACTTTCTTATGTTTGGCCATGGGATCCTCCTGATGAATGAAAGAACTTGGCCAAATACACTAGGCGCCAAAGTTTGTCCAGGCGTCGGCGACACCCGGATCGCGCCGGGATGACGGGGAGGGGATGGCCTAGCGCACGTCACGCGGATTGAGGTGGAGATCGATGGCGACGCGGCGGGCGTTCGGCCGGTCGTCGGGGTGGTTTTGCACGATAAAATTGAGCGTCTTGATGACCGTGGAAGGCCCGATCACCGTATGATAGCTCATCCTGTTCAAGATCAGGTCGATTTCCTCCCGATACTGCGGATTCTTGGTCCGGGCGTAGGCGACGGCCTTGATCGTGGCGGTCTGCAGGAAGGAAACCGTGGACTTTTCCACGCCGACGCCGGCTTTCGCCGTGTCCCACATCCAACCGGCCTGCGCCGGCGCGGTCCACAGGGTGAGCGCCAGCAGACAAAGAACAACGGGTAAGGATTGGCGTGTGTTCATGCATCCGATCCCCTACAAAACCGGTACGGCGCGTCCATGAGAAGGTTTTGCGTGACGTTTTGGGCGTATCCCGTCATTGGACCTTGCCCTTTCCCTGTTGTGCGGCGCGGGTGTGCGGCACACGGGTATACACGATCATGTATTGCCTGCTCGATGTCAAGGAACGGCGTTTGCTGGCGTCCGATCGGGAAGCGAAAAGAGCCGTGCATGTCCCCGTCGGCGGGGCGAAACGACAAGACGCACGCATCATGGTGGGTTTCCAAAGGGCCAGGCCCTTTGGCCGCCGGAGGCATTCCTGGCGGCGCTGGGTGCCGCCGTTTCGAAGGGGGCGGTGTGTTACGACCGGCCGGGCAGGCGGCCGTCCGCCAAAAAGGCGTCCACCAGTTCGTTGACGGTCTCGTTGCCGCAGAAGCTGCCGGCGGCGATGCGTTCGCGCCGGGCGTCGAGGTCCTTTTCGAACGCCGGCAGCAGATCCGGCGTCAGCCGGCGCATGTCGGCCATGCGGCCATAGCCCAGCCGCTCCAGGTAGAGGGCGTTTAACGTCTGTTCGAAGGCCCCGGCCACCGGAAACGACAGGATCGGCTTGCCGTAATGCAGTGCCTCGGACATCAAGTTGTGGCTGCCGCCGCACACCACATAGGCGCACGAGGCCAGATCGGCCAGGAATCCTTCCTCGCTGTAGCTGCGGAAGGTCAGATTGCCGTCCACCTTGTCCATCTTGTAGCCGTAGACCCGAAATTCCCGGTCGATGCGGCGCAGATAGGGCGCGAAGGCGTCGCAGATGCCGCAGCTCTGGTAGACCACGATGTGCTCGCCTCGGCTCGGCCGTTGCCGTAGCACGCTGTCGCGCAGGATGGCCGGAGCCACCCGGGCCCGGGCGCCCGGCTTGGTCGGCGGCTGGTAGAACGATATGGCCAGGTAGTCCGAGCAGGCCGAAAAGAGGAACCGGATCGAGGCGCGGATTCCCAGATAATCCGGCCAGTAGCGGGCAGGCACCTGGTGATGGCAGCAGGAAATGACATGCTGGTGGTCGATGGACAGGCAGGGGATGCCGGCCCGGGCGGCGGCGATGGGCACGAAATATTCGTAGTCGGAGATGGCCCGGTCCGGCCGGAAGTCCTCGATCAGCCGCTTGAGGCGCGCCAGCTCCGAACCGCGCTTGGCCAGGGTCCGCATGGCCAGCCGCACCGTGGCCGGCGTGTCCAGCTTCTGGTTCCTGTACCGCGTGCCGGGGTTCTCGAACCGCTCCACCCGAAATTCGCGCTCCAGAAGCCCCGCCCCCTCCTCGCTGGAGATGAACAGGAACTCGTGCCCCAGGGCGGCCAGCCGCCGGGCCAATATCAACGCCCGTATGGCGTGGCCGTGCTGCGTGCCGTGCACGCCGTAGAGTATGCGAGCCATGTGCGGTGTTGGCCTCCGGCGGCCAGGGAGGGGCGTCGCCCCTCCCTGGACCTACCCCACCAGGGCGCTGCCCTGGACCTGGCTTAGGGGAATCATTCCCCCCAGACCCCCTGTCCTGGTATACCCTTCGTGGCCGTTTTGACGGCAAGCGTCTTCGTTTGCCGTCAAAACGGCCACGTATCGAGGGGTCCGGGGGCATCATGCCCCCGGCCGCCGGAGGCATCTTCCTCTTTTTCTTCGCTATTCTTCCTCGTCGCCCTTCTTGCCGACGCTGCGCTTGTAGTGGCAGGCGCGGTTGGGGCAGGTGATGAGTTCGCCGCTTTTGGTCTTTTTGCGCACGAGGATTTTGGAGTCGCATTCGGGGCAATGTTCGGCGATGGGCCAGTCCCAGACGGCGAAGTCGCACTGGGGGTATTGGTCGCAGGCGTAGAAGACCTTGCCGCGTTTGGAGCTTTTTTCGACGAGGCTGCCGTTGCAGCCCTCGCGGGGACAGGGGACGCCGGTGGAGAACGGCCGGGTATATTTGCAGTCGGGCCAGCCGGTGCAGGCGATGAACCGGCTGCCGGTGCGGGATTTCTTGACCACCAGGTCCTTGCCGCACTGGGGGCAGGTGCCGACGGAGGCGACCTCTTCGGGGGCGCGTTCCCGGGGGATGATGGTACCGTCGGAGGCGCGGTCGAACTCCTTGGTGTTCTTGCATTCGGGGTAGCCCGAGCAACCGAGGAATTCGCCGGCCTTGCCGAAGCGGATGACCATGGGCTTGCCGCACAGCTCGCAGGTGAGGTTGGTCTCCTTGCCGGCCTTGACCTTGGCCATGTCCTTGGAGGCCTTGGCCAGGGTGGGGTTGAAGTCGTCGGCGAACTCGCGCAGCAGGGCCACCCAGTCGGTGCGGCCCTCGGCCACGGCGTCGAGGGAGGCTTCCATGCCGGCGGTGAAGCCGACGTCCATGATCTTGACGAAGTGCTGGGAGAGCAGGTCGGAGACGGTTTCGCCCAGTTCGGACGGGACGAAGTGCTTGTCTTCGAGCCGGGTGTAGTCGCGGTCGATCAGGGTGGAGATGATGGCGGCGTAGGTGGACGGCCGGCCGATGCCCTTTTCCTCCAGCTCGCGCACCAGCGAGGCTTCGGAGTAGCGCGGCGGCGGCAGGGTGAATTTCTGCTCCTTCTTGAACTCGCGCAGGGCGAGTTCCTGGCCCTTGGCCAGGGGCGGCAGGGACTTGGCCTCGTCGCCGGCCTCCATGTTGTAGACCTTGAGGTAGCCGGGAAAGATGAGGCGTTCGCCCTTGGCCCTAAACAGGCCCGGTCCGGCCGTGATGTCGGCGGCGGTGTCCCAGAAGCTGGCCTCGCGCATCTGGGAGGCCACGAAGCGTTCCCAGATGAGCTTGTAGAGGGCGAAGAGATCCTTGGGCAGCAGCGCCCGGACGTCGGTCGGGGTCAGGTTCACGTCGACGGGCCGGATGGCTTCGTGGGCGTCCTGGGCGCCGGCCTTGGCCCGGAAGTAGCGGGCCTTGTCCGGGTAGTATTCCTGGCCCAGGGTTTCGACGATGTATTCCCGGGCCGCCTCCCGCGCCTCTTCGGCGATGCGGGTCGAATCGGTACGCATGTAGGTGATGAGGGCCACCGTGCCCCGTTCGCCGAGTTCCAGACCTTCATAGAGCTTTTGGGCCGCGCCCATGGTGCGTTTGGCCGAATAGCCCAGGCGCTGGTTGGCCGTCTGCTGGAGGGTGGAGGTGATAAACGGCGGGGGCGGCGACTTCTTGCGTTCCTTTTCGGTGACGGCGCCGACCATGAAGGGATTGCCCCGGATGGCGGCCTCGGCGGCTTCGGCGTCCGCGGCGTTGCTGATGGCCAGCTTCTTGCCGGCGTACTTGACGAGGTCCGCCTCGAATTCCGGCGGGACGTCGCCGGCCAGTTTGGCCTTGAAAACCCAGTATTCTTCAGGCACGAAAGCCCGACGTTCCTTTTCCCGATCCACCACCAGCCGCAGGGCCACGGACTGGACCCGGCCGGCGGAGATGCCGCTTTTGACCTTGGACCACAGGATGGGCGATACCTTGTAGCCGACCAGTCCGGTCGAGGATGCGGCGGGCCTGCTGGGACAGGAACAGCTTTTCGTTGATCTCGCGGGGGTGGGACAGGGCCTCGCGCACGGCCCGGGCCGTGATTTCGTTGAATTGGATGCGGCAAATGGGCGCGTCGGCGTCCTTGAGGAGCTCGGCGACGTGCCAGGCGATGGCCTCTCCCTCGCGGTCGGGGTCCGGGGCCAGATAGATCTTGCCGGCGTGGGCGGCGGCCTCCTTGAGCTTGGAAACCACCTTCTGTTTGCCTGGTATGATCTGATAGTGGGGGGCGAAATCCTGATCCTCGTCCACACCGAGATTCTTGGACGGCAGATCCCGCACATGTCCCACCGAGGCTTCCACGGCATAGGCATTGCCGAGGAATTTCTTGATGGTCTTTACCTTGGCCGGCGACTCGACGATAATAAGGTCCTTTCCCATGGCAGGCGTGCTATAGCTACCCCGCCGGGGCAAGGCAAGGGCTGCGGATTGCGGCCGGTTGACTTTTTAACAAAATAACGACGCCTCCGGCGGCTGGCGGGCAGGATGCCCACCGGCCCCGCGACGGGAGAGAAAGTTTTTGGAAAACACGCATCGCTTCGGTTATGTGGTCATGCTGGGACCGACCAACGCCGGGAAGTCCACGCTGTTAAACCACATTATCGGCCAGAAGGTGTCCATCGTTTCGCCCAAACCGCAAACGACCCGCAACAGCATCAGCGGCATTTTCACCCAGGAGGACGCCCAGATCGTGTTCCTGGACACGCCGGGCCTGCACCGGCAAAAGCGCGGCATCGCCCCGCTGCTTCTGCGCTCGGCCTACGCCGCCCTGGGGCAGGCCGACGTGGTGCTGGTGGTGCTGGACGCCGCCCGCTACGTGCGCAGCCCCGGCGGCCCGGGCGAGGCCTTGCGCCCCATCGTCCAGGCGCTGTGCGGCTGCGGGGCGCCGGTGGTGGTGGCCATCAACAAGGTGGACATCGTCAAGGACAAGTCCCGGCTGCTGCCGCTGCTGTCGTCGGTGGGCGAGCTGCTGCCCGGGGCCGAGCTGTTTCCCGTGAGCGCCGCGACCGGGCTTGGCGTGGACGAGCTGGTGCGGGCGCTCATCACCCGGCTGCCCGACGGGCCGGCGCGCTTCGACGCCGACGACGTGTCCACGGCCTCGGTGCGCTTCATGGTGGCCGAGACCGTGCGCGAGAAGCTGTTCATGGCCCTGGGCGAGGAGCTGCCCTACTCCACGGCCGTCACCGTGGACGCCTGGGACGAGGCCTCCCAACCTGGCTTGGTGAAGATCCGGGCCTCCATTCTCGTGGCCCGGGAGAGCCACAAGCCCATGGTCATCGGCAAGGGCGGCGAACGGATCAAGGACGTGGGCCAAAAGGCCCGGGCCGACATCGAGGCGTTGCTCGGGAGCCAGGTGTTTTTGGAGCTGTGGGTCAAGGTGCGGCCGGACTGGGCGGCCGACCCGGCCCTGCTTCGAGAGCTGGGGCTCGGGGAATAGCGCGATTTTACATTGCCGGCGGATGCGGGTAGGGACGGCCTAGAGTCCTAGGTATCGATGAGGGGAGGCGCGTGGTGGAGCTACGTCCGGCCGAGCGGCTGGCAAAAGTCCATGAGCGCATCGCGGCGGCCTGCGCCGCCTGCGGGCGCGATCCGGCCGAGGTGACGCTCGTCGCCGTGTCCAAACTGCACGAGGCGGCGGCGGTCGTGGCCATGGCCGCGCTCGGGCAGCGGATTTTCGGGGAATCCTACATCCAGGAGGCCCTGCCCAAGATGGAGGCCTGCCCGGCCGGCCTGGAATGGCACTTCATCGGGCATTTGCAGCGCAACAAGGCGAAGTTGGCCATCGGCCGCTTCGCCCTTATCCATACCGTGGACAACCTGGAATTGGCCCAAAGCTTGCAACAAAGAAACGCGGCCTGCGGCCTGACCCAGGCCGTGTGCCTGCAGGTCAACGTGGCCGGCGAGGCGCAGAAGTCGGGCGTCGCCCCGGACGGACTGCCCGCCCTGGCCGAGGCCGTGGCGGCCATGCCCCATCTGGCCCTTCGGGGCCTGATGGTCATTCCGCCGGTCTTCGACGATCCCGAGGGGGCGCGGCCGTCCTTTGCCCGGCTCAGGGAGCTGCGGGACGAGACGGCCCGACGGTTGGGCCTGGATCTGCCGGTCCTGTCCATGGGCATGAGCGGCGATCTGGAGGCGGCCATCATGGAAGGGGCCACCCACGTGCGGGTGGGGACGGATCTTTTCGGGCCCAGGCCCTCCGGCCGGCCCGCGTAGGATGCAAACGACGGGAGGGAACCCGTGGCCGACGCCAAGCAACCGGAGCAGGAAGAAGAACAGAAAAAGTCCGGTTTTCTCAAATACGTCATCCTCGTCGTGCTGCTGTTGGCACTCGCCGGGGGCGGCTATTTCGCCTACGTGAAATTTTTTGCCAAGCCGCCGGCGGCCGGGACTCCGGCCGAACAGGCCAAGGCCGCGGACCCCGCTGCCAAGGGCGAGGAGAAGCCGGCGCCGGCCAAGGAAGAGAAAAAGGCCGAGGCCGGCCACGGCGAGGCCAAGGGGGGCCACGGCGAGAAGGGCAAGGGCGCCGCTTCCAATGAAGTGAATCTGCCGCCCTTCGTGGTCAACTTGGCCGACCAGAACGCCCGGCGCTACCTGAAGCTCGTGATCGCCGTGGAAATGGCCGGCCAGCCGGAGCTGCTCGAAGCCAACAAGGCCAAGGTCCGGGGACGCCCTGCTCATGCTGCTTTCGTCCAAGACCTCCGAGGAGCTGTCCACGCTGGAGGGCAAGATCCTGTTGCGCAAGGAAATCGTGGACCGCCTCAACCAGGCCCTGGGCCAGGCCACGGTGGCCCGGGTCTATTTCACGGATTTCGTCATCCAATAACGCCGACGGCGCGAGGGGTATGCCATGGCTCCCGACGACATCGATCAGGATAAGCTGGCCGCCGAATGGGCCTCCGCCTTGGAGGAACAGGAGGAGGACGACAAACCCGCCTCCCAGTCCGATATCGACGCCCTGCTGGCGCAGTCCGATGCGGGCGGCGGCGCTGCGGCCGCCGCGGCGCCGGAGAAGGGTGGCGAGGGCAATGACGACGCCCTGGCCGCCGAATGGGCCGCCGCCCTGGCCGACGAGGAAGAGCAGTCCATCAAGAAGGAACGGGAACAGGAAGTCCTGTCCCGCCAGAGCGCCAAGGCCCAGTTCAAGAATTTGACGCAGGAGGCCAAGGCCCCCCGCCCGGAAAACGTGCGCCGCGACCTCGATTTCATCCTGGACATCCCGCTTGACGTCTCGGCCGAGCTGGGACGGACCAAGCTCCTCATCAACGAACTGTTGCAGCTGGGCCAGGGCTCGGTCATCGAGCTCAACAAGCTGGCCGGCGAACCGCTGGAAATCTACGTCAACGGCAAGCTGGTGGCCCGGGGCGAGGCCGTGGTCATCAACGAGAAGTTCGGCGTCCGCCTCACCGACATCATCAGTCCCATCGAGCGGGTGAAGCAACTTGGCTAACGCCGTCGCCCCCCTGCCCGGGCCGGTGGCCGATCCCAGCCTGGCCTCGGCGGCCATGCGCATGGGCTTGGCCTTGCTGCTCATCCTTGCCATCATTTTGCTCGGCTTCTGGATGTTGCGCCGCTTCGGCCCGAAAATCGGCCTCGGCCCGGCCGGCCGGGGCGGCCTGTTGCGGCTGATGGGGCAACTCGCCCTCGGTCCGCGGAAAAGCGTGGTTGTGGTCCGGTTCTTGAATAAGGACTTGGTGCTTGGCGTTACCGATCAGACCATCACGCTTTTAACCGAGGTCCCGAGCGATCATGACAGTTCCAAGGCGTTCGCTGATACCCTGGCCCAGGCGGCCGCAGCCCCACACGACGGCGGTCCGTCTTCTTAGCATTCTCGGCCTGTCCCTGGCCGTGCTGGCCGTGTTGGCCGCACCGGCCCTGGCCCAGCAAAGCGCGCCTTCCCTGACCCTGTCCCTGGCCCGGCGGCCAGACCCAGCCCGAACGGATGTCCGTGCTGCTGGAGATCCTGTTCGCCCTGACCGTCCTGTCGCTGGCTCCGGCCTTTATCCTGACGGTGACGTCCTTTACCCGCATCATCATCGTCTTTTCCTTCCTGCGCCAGGCCATGGGCGTCCAATCGGTGCCGCCGACCCAGATCCTGGCCAGCCTGGCCATTTTTTTGACGGCCGTCATCATGTACCCGACCGGCAAGCAGATGAACGACCAGGCCCTGCAACCCTATCTCCGCGAGGAAATCGGTTTTACCGAGGCCCTCAAAAGGCCGAGATTCCCCTGCGCGAATTCTTGTTCAAGCACACCCGGGAGAAGGACCTGTCGGTCTTTTACACCGTGACCAAGATGGAGCGCCCCAAGGATAAAAGCGGCGTGCCGACCTTCATGCTGGCCGCCGGCTTCATGATCAGCGAGATCAAGACGGCCTTCACCATCGGCTTCCTCATCTATATCCCGTTTCTCATCCTCGACATGGTGATTTCGAGCATCCTGCTGGCCATGGGCATGATGATGCTGCCCCCGGCCACCATTGCCATGCCGTTCAAGCTGTTGTTGTTTGTCCTTGTGGATGGTTGGGGACTGATGGTGGGTTCCCTGGTCAACTCGTTCAACACGTAAGGAGCCGTCATGACACCCGATATGGTTGTAGCCCTGTCCCGACAGGCGATTGAGGTGGCCTTGTTTTGGCCCTGCCCATGTTGGGGGTATCCCTGGTGGTCGGGGTGCTGATCTCCGTGCTTCAGGCCGCCACCCAGATCCAGGAAATGACCCTGACCTTCGTGCCGAAGATCCTGTCCATGTCATCGCCCTGTTGATCGCCTTCCCGTGGATGATGGACAAGCTCATCACCTTCACCCGGGGGCTGCTCATGAACATCCCCAGCTACATCCGCTAGCGGAACGGGCCTACAGGATCGGCGACAGCAGGCGGGAGAGCATGACCCCGGTCTTGAACAGGATACGGACGTTCCTCGTAGTCGTCGGCCGTCACCCGCAGGCAGCACTGGAAATCCGCCAGCAGCATGGCTTCCACCTGGGCCGCGAAGGCCGGGTCGGCCGAGGCCATGGTAATCTCGAAATTGAGCCGAAACGAACGGGTATCGCAGTTGGCCGTGCCGACCGAGGCCATGATGTCGTCCACCAAAATGACCTTCTGGTGGAGAAATCCGTTGCTGTAGCGGTAGAATTTCACGCCCAGCGTCTCCAGGTCGGACAGGTAGGAGAACGAGGCCAGGTAGACCATTTTGTGGTCGGGCTTGCGCGGCAGCATGATGCGCGTGTCCACTCCGCGCAGCACCGCCAGTTGCAGGGCCGAGATGATCTCCCAGTCCGGCACGAAATAGGGGCTGACGATCCACAGCCGTTTTTTCGCGGCCATGATGGACTGGAGAAAAAACAGGTTGCAGGATTCGATGTCGTCGGCCGGTCCGGTGGGCAGCACCAGCACGGACTGATTGCCGTTCGCGGCCGGACGCAGCTCCCAGTTGAGGTCCGGCAGCTCCCGCACGGCCCAGTACCAGTCCTCGGCAAAGGACAGCTGGACCAGGGTGGCGGCCGGTCCCTGGCAGCGCACGTGGGTGTCGCGCCAGTGGCCCAGTTTCGGGTCCTTCCCCAGATATTCGTCCCCCACGTTGTGGCCGCCGACAAAGGCCGTGCGGCCGTCCACCACCACGATCTTGCGGTGGTTGCGGAAGTTGAGCTGCAACCGGTTGCGCCAGCCGAGCGTGGTGTTGAAGTCCGAAACCTGCACCCCGGCCTGCCGCAATTCTCCAGATAGGCCGTGTTGAGATCGTGGCTGCCGATCTCGTCGTAGAGCAGATAGACCCGTACCCCGGCCTGGGCCTTGTCCACCAGCCGTCGCTTGAGGGCGCGGCCGAGCTCGTCGTCGCGGATGATGTAGAACTGCACCAGCACGTAGGACTGGGCGGCCTCGATGGCCGCGAAGATGGCCGCAAAGGTGGCTTGCCCGTCCTGCAGCAGCTCCAGGGCGTTGCCCCGGGTGAAGGGCAGCTCGGCCAGCCGCTCCAGCACCGGGAACAGGCCCGGCACCCCGGGCGCGTGGGAATTGGGAAAGGCCTGATAGGCGTTGAGCTCCGGAGCCAATCGATCCACCACCCGGTCGCCGGCCCGGCGGGACGTGACGTAGCCCTCGAAGCGGTTGCGGCCGAAAATCCAGTACAGGGGCACCGCCACGTAGGGGAACGTGATCATGGCCATGATCCAGGCAATGGCGCCTTGGGGCGAGCGGGCGGTGAACAACGCCCGCAGACCTGAGAGCACACCGATCAGGTGGCACAGGCCGAGCAGAATGAACAGCATGGGGGCTCCCCGGTTGGTCGGCGCACCGTGGCCGGCTTGACCAGCCGTGCGTTTGCTTTATACCCCAGAAGACCTTTCGGCAAGAAACGTCCAATCATTCTGGCCCATCTGCCCCCTGGAGGAAACAGCCCATGCCCGAGAAATCCGTGGATCTGGTCCCCGGCGCCCCTGTTACCGCAACCGATGGGCCGGTCGGCCGTCTGGCGCGGGTCATCATCGACCCCGAACACGACCGGGCCATCTATCTGGTGGTCGAGGAGGCCGACGCCCCCAACACCCAGCGGCTGGTCAGCGAAAAGTACCTCGTCCGCGCCGAGAAGACGGGCATCGCCCTGTCGTTGTCGCGCAAGCACTTCGCCGCCCAGAAGCCCTATATCCAGACCGAGTACTTTTCGCCGGAGTTTTTCTTGACCGTGGCCAAGCAGGAAGCGTGCAACCTGCCCCTGGAACCGTCCAGCTGGACCGTGGAACGCCCGGCCACCCCGGCCGGTGCCGTGGCCCTGGTCGGCCATGAGCCGGTCGAAGCCACCGACGGCAAGGTCGGTCAGGTGGACGGCGTGCTGCTCGACCGGGCCGGCGGCCACGTCACCCACCTTATCCTGCGCCGGGGACACCTCTGGGGCGCCCGCGACGTGCTGGTGCCGGCCGGACTGGTGTCCCGGTACGAGGACGGCCGCGTTATCCTCTCCGTGGACAAGGCGGCCCTTACCGCCCGGGTGGCCTAGGAGCCTCCGGCGGCCGGGGAGGGGCGTCGCCCCTCCCCGGACCCTACCTGACCAGGGCGCTGCCCTGGACCTGCTGGGGGGAATCATTCCCCCCAGACCCCCTGTCCTGGTTATACCCTTTGCGAGCGCCCAGGCGGCAAGCGTCTTCGCTTGCCGCCTGGGCGCTCGCCATTGAGGGGTCCGGGGGCATCATGCCCCGGCCGCCGGAGGCAGCGTTGTCTTACCGGCTGGCGCCGGTGAAATCGACGGTATCGAAGCGCATGGTTTCGAGGTCGATGATGAGGCCTTTGCCGGCCAGGGCCGGCTGGCGGCCGGCGAGCAGCCGCAGCACTTCGGTGCCTTGCAGGGCGGAGGCGGTCATGACGGCGGGGGAGGGGCAGCCGAGCACTTCCTCGGCACTGGGGCCGGCGGCGTTTCCGGCCAGCATTTCCACGGGCGAGGGCTGTCCGGGCAGCACCGTGGCCACGATGACCGTGTAGCCGGCCACGGCGGCCGTCACCAGCGGGATATGGCGTTTTCGGGCCGCCTCGGCCAGGGCCGGCCGGTCCTTGAGTCCGCCCAGGGCATCCACGGCCACGTCCATGCCGTCCAGAAACGCCATCATGCCGTCCGCGTCGAGGAAGCCCTCGTGGGCCTGGAAGTCGACCGACGGGTTGATGGCGGCGGCCCGGGCGGCGGCCCGGCGGGCCTTGGGCACGCCCAGTCCCGCCATGTCGGCGAGGAGCTGGCGGTTCAGGTTGCTTTCCTCGAACAGGTCGCCGTCGGCGCCGCGCACCGTGCCCACGCCGCCGCGGACCAGGATTTCCAGAAGTCCGCCGCCGAGGCCGCCCAGGCCGATGAGGGCCACGCTGGCGTCCAGGAGCCTGGCCTGTTCGGCCAGGGAGAAGGCACGCAGGTTGCGGGCGTAGCGCAGGGGGCAGATGTCGGCGGCCAGGGCGGCCCGTTCCACTTGTTTGGGCGGAAGGCCGTAGGTCTGGGCCAAGTCCGTGACGGCGGCCGTTTCCAGGAAGCGGCCGGGCGTGCCATCGGGGTAGGGCATGGCGGTGGCGCGTTCCTTTATGGCCTGGCCGAGGTCGGGCTGGGACATGGGGGTTATCCTCCGGAAATGGGCGGAATGATGGTCAGTCGGTCGTCGTGGGCGAGCGGGGCGTTCCGTTCGACGGGAACGTCATTGCGGAGCAGTGTGCCGATGGCCTCCGGCGGGACGTGCAGGGTGTCGGCCGCGTCGCCGGCCGTCGCGCCGGAGGGCAGCTCCAGCCGGTCCGGGGCCGCGACCGGTCCCTCCGGGGGGACCAGGCAATGCACGCGAATGATCACGCATCGGCCTCGGGGGCATCGATCCAGGCGGCCAGGGCGTCGATGATCTTTTTGGCCTGATCCCGGCTGGAGATGCCGAATTTGGATTGCATGCGGTAGGTGTCGCCGGATTTTTTGTAGCGGCGGATGGCGTAGCGGTCCGGGCCGTAGGCATCCTTCTTGGGGTCCCACTGGACGAACCGGAACAGGATGGTGGTCCAGGCGCCCCTGGACAGGATGACCTTGTCCAGTTCCTTGGTCAGGAGAACGCCGTCTTCTTCGTAATTGACGGTCAGATCGTCGATGGTTTCGGCCACGGGGGAATCCTCGATCAGCAGGTTTGGTCGTTTTGGCGTTGGGAATCGCGCTCCCGGCGGCGTTCGGCCAGTCGCGCTTCGCGGCGGGCGGCGGCTTCGCGGTTGCGGCGGCAGTCGTCCTCGGTTTCCAGAATGAGGGGCGGCACGCGGCAGGGGTGGCGCTCGGCGTCCAGGGCCACGTAGGTCAGATAGGCCGAGCCGGCATGGCGGGTTTCCCCGGTCATCGGGTTTTCGCACTCCACCCGGACGCCGACTTCCATGGAGGTGTTCCCCACCAGGTTGACGCTGGCGTAGAAGGTCACCACCCTCGCCGATGTAGGCGGGCCGAAGGAAATCCATGCGGTCGATGGAGGCGGTGACCACGGCCGAACGGGCGTGGCGGATGGCGGCGATGCCCCCGGCGGTGTCGAGGTGCTTGAGGATGACGCCGCCATGGACGTTGCCGGCGGCATTGGCATCGGTGGGCATCATGCGCTGGGGCATGATCACCCGGCTGGCCGAGACGGGTTTGGGCGCAAGGGATGGCGACTCGGGCGTGTTCATTCGGCGTTATACCCCTTGTTGTGCATGCAGGCGTCGATCAACTCCTGGCGCCGGTCGGCGGCGGCATCCTCGGCGCGGATGCCGGCGGTCGAAACGTAGGACATGGATTCGCACTCGGCGTAGTCTGCCTCTAATTTGGCCTGGGAGACGCCCTTGGCTGCGTGGGGGCCTGAGGTGCAGCCCACGGTCAGGGCGGCCAAGGTCAGGCACAGGGTGGCAAGGCCGGAGTGGGACATGGATGGGACCCTCCTTGAGACGAAAAGAGGCGCGTCGTCGACGGCTGTCCTTTCACCTTTAGCGTTCCAACCCCCCGACGGTCAATCAAGGAGCCGGGTCGGACGTAAAAAGGCCTGCCGGTCCGCTTTGTTCGACAGGGGATTTGCAAAGGCCGCCAGGGAGGGTATCAGGAAGGCTGACCACGTCAGGAGATGAGCATGAGCAGCCTCGAAGCGCGCATGGACTTGCTGTCCGAATGCATCAACATCGGTCTTGGCCGGGCGGCCGAGTCCTTAAATCGGATGTGCGGCAGTCATGTGGTCCTGTCCGCCCCGGAGATTCGCGTCCTGAATCGGCCCTGCCTGCTGGCGGCCGCCTCGAACCGCGCCGCCGTGTTCGATGGGGTGTTTCTGCCTTTTGCCGGAGCGATGCGCGGCCTGACCTCCCTGGCCTTCGCCCGGGCCGACGCCCTCGCCCTGGTGGACGCCCTGATCGAGGCCATGGGCATGGACCGAGGTGTCGGAACAGATGCGCCTCGACACCTTGCGGGAAGTGGGCAACGTGGTGCTGGTGGGCGTGCTCGGCACCATGGGCTCCATGCTCGGGCTGCATGTGGAGTACCAGCCGCTTTTTACCGGCAACGACCTGTCGCCGCTTCTGGCCGTGGCCGACGCCTGCCGTACGGTGACCCTCTACGTGCGGGCCCGGTTTTCCCTGGAGCGGTTTCAGGCGACCGGCGAAATCCTGGTCGTCCTGGCCGAAGAGGGGTTTGCCGCCCTGACGGCGGCCCTGGAGGCCAAGATCTTGGCCTGAATCCGGCGGCCCGCTTGCCGCTGCCCGGCGATTGGGCTAAGCCCTGGTATCGCCAAGACAGGGCGGCCGGTCGGTCGGCCCGGGGCGGCGCGGACCCACAGCCGGAGGGACGACCATGGCGGACGACGATTGGCTCACGTCGGCGGCGGACCGGACGGAACGCCGGGCGGCGCTCGGACATCCCTTTGTCTGCCGCCTGCTCGAACTGGGTCTGCCCCTGCTCGGAGGGGCGGAACCGGAGACCTGCCGGGACCACGCCCCGCCGTGTCGGTTGATGGAAGACCTCGCCCCCGCCTCCCGGACGGCCCTGGTCGACATCACGCTGCCCCCCCTGCCCCAGGCCCTCCTCGCCTTGCGCCAGGCGGCCCGGAACCCCATGAGCACCATGGCCGAGGTGGCCGCCATCATCGCCATGGACCCGAGTCTGGCCGCCTATGTCCTCCGTCTGGCCAACAGCGCCCTGTACAACTTTTCCGGCCGGGTGGAGACCGTGGACCGGGCCGTGGCCTGCATCGGCCTGTCCGAGGTGGAGACGCTGGCCCTGGGCGCCGCCCTGGGCCGGGCCGTCAATATGCCGCCTCCGGCCGCCGTGCTGGTCTTGCCGGATTTTTGGCGGCACGCCGTGGCGGTGGGACTGCTCGCTAGCGCCCTGACCGAGCGGTTGGGCCTCGAGGGCCGGGAACGCGCCTTTACGGGCGGGCTGCTCCACGACATGGGCCGGTTGCTGTTGGCCGTGGCCGAACCGGACATGGCCGCCCTGGCCCTGGACCGGGCCGCCACCGGGATGAGCCTCGACGCGGCCGAGCGGGCCGTCCTCGATTTCGACCATGCCGCCCTGGGCGGCCGGATCGCCCGGAAATGGCAGTTGCCGGACGCCTTGGTCGATGCCGTGGCCTGCCACCACGCGCCGGCCTGCTGCCCGGAAAACGAGCTGGTCGCCGTGGTCCACGCCGCCGATTTCATGGCCAACGCCCTGGGACTGCGGGCCCGACCCGCGGCCGGCCTGCCCGGGCTCGACGTGGCGGTCCTGGCCTCCCTGGGCCTGACCGAGGCCGATCCGCCGTTTCTTCTGGACGCCTTGGCCGCGGGCCTGACCAGCCTGGACAGCCTGTTCGTGGTCTAGCGGCGCGGCCGCTTTGTGCCCGGGGCGGGCCGGCCAGGCTTGCCAAGCGGTGGCGGCGGCGGTACATCCGGCCCATTCCGGGCTGGTGGGCAGCGCCGGAAGCGGGCATATGCCGTCAACGCGTCCGGGCCGCGGTCCGGTTCCTTCAACTCCTGGCCATCATGAAAAAATTTATCGCCCTTGTTGCCGTGGTCGCCTGCCTGGCGGCCGTTCCCGCCCTGGCCGCCAAAAAACACGCCAAGGCCAAGGCTCCCCGCCGGGCCGCGGTCCAGGAGGGCTCGTCCGAGACCGTCAATGCCCCCGGCAAGGTCCTGACCGAGCCCAACGCCTTCCACGGCGTCAAATGGGGCACGCCCATGGCCGCCGTGCCGGACCTCACCGTGGTGGAAAAGGCGGGGGACGCCACCTACGCCGCCGCCCAGAACGCCATCTACCGGATCGGCGACGCCTTTCTGAGCAACATGGTCTATGCCTTCTGTCAGGACAAGTTCTCCGCGGTCATGCTGGATTACCGCGGCCGCAAGGCCCATGAGACCATCAAGAATTCCTGGAGAAGAAATACACCCCGCCCCTGGAGGTGGGGAACAATGCGGACAACCTGGCCTGGCCCATCGGCAACGTGCTCATCCGGCTGGAATTCGACGCCGCCAAGGACGTGGGCAACCTGAGCTATTTCTATCAGCCGCTCTACGCGCCCTGCACCACGGGCGGGGAAAAGGCGGCCCAGCAATGACGCGCCGCGTCTGCCTGCG